>ERZ761597.45-NODE-45-length-38641-cov-5.909060_pt1 | contig 38641 bp, 44 predicted proteins | sample MGYA00433093_ERZ761597 | MGnify/ENA primary metagenome ERZ761597 (study PRJEB28899, sample SAMN03785557) | bioreactor sludge metagenome | biome: EBPR Sludge; feature: EBPR Bioreactor; material: 0.22µm filtered reactor supernatant | place: Saint Lucia: Queensland... | reverse complement strand
CTGCGTACTCGATATAGTCGTCGAGCAGTCGCCGAGCCTGGTCGTGGGCTGACGTGTCATCGCCTTCTTGTGTGAAGCCAAGAGAGTCCGCTTCGCTTGCGAGTATTGCTGCATTTTCCGCTCTCCGTCCGGGCTCGATAGTAAGTGTTGTAGGATCGATACCTAGAGTAGCAAAAACTTCATTCGCCTTATCAACGTCATTTGCTATGTTGTCCTTGTCATCAGAAGGTGCGTCGACGATGTTCTCAGTCTCTGCAGTATGTTTATTTATGCTTTCGTGCATGATAGCATATTAGCATAAGTATTAAGTATTGTCAATAGAAGGCTTCGTTATGCGAGATACGCAGTCGCGCTCCACGGCCACTTCTACGCGCGCTTCTTCCTGGCCATCCGAAGTCTAGAGGCTCCGATTACCAGCCTTCGAGTAACGAATGGGCTGTCGAGGACGTGGTTTTCGACACCCCGCGTTCTTGTCGGCCTTTTCAATTGGCTAAAATAGTTCTAACTTCATATAGTTTGCTGTACCACGCTTCCGTTAAATGAAAATCACCTCTGTTAAACGAGGTGATTTTAGCATTCTCTGTAATCAGTTTTCTATATTCACAATGGGCATTGTGTGCATAGAGAACTGCCGGGAAAGAAGGTGGCAATATAGTGTCGCAATGCGCAACGCTACATCACCTCCAACTTCCCCGGAAACTCTCTGCTACTACTTCGGGCGCCGCTGGTTCATGCCGCGCATGAAGTCCTGCGTCGACGGGTCACCGTCGACTGCCGCCTTGAATGCGGCCTCCTCCTCGCCGACGAGACGCTCACCCCTGATCGCCTTGGTAACTCCGACGAGGAAGTTGCCGATGTTCGGCTGGTTCTCCACGACGGCGTCGGGATGACAGAACTGAGCGACATCAGCGATACCGCCGGGACCGTCGAGACGGAACCCGAAGGACTCGCGGTCCCACTTGTCCGCGTCGAGCGTGGTGAAGTGACGTACGAACACACCCATGCGCTCGTACATGTCACGACCCCACGCCTGACGGCCGTCCTGGTACCAATACCCGGCATCCGAGACGCTGTGAACCGCACGAAAGATGCGCTCGTGTAGCGTGGGCGAAGCTTCCAAGGGAGCCCAGTGCCACGACTCGTAGACGCTGATCGACTCCGGGATGGGGAGCGCCTTGTCGCCGAAAGCGTACTGGCTGTACTCCTTGCCCTCCCAGACCTTCACCTCGTCGTAGTTGATGTGGTGACCGAAGATGTCCTTCGGCTCGATGACCGTCTCGTCATTGACGGGGTCGCCCATGTGGCGCAGGTGGAACCGCAGCTTGATGAGCTGCCGATCGTCTTCGTCGACGAGCTCCCACTTGGCGCTGTGCTCGTCGAGGTAGACCTCGGCTTGCTCAGCGGTCATGATGCTCCAGCCGCCCGGCTCGATCTCACGCTCCAGGTAGAGCCACCCCGCGTCGGTGTCCCAACGCTTGACGGTCATCCGGAGGTACGGGTCGAACCAGCCGTGCTCCGTGCTCACGAACCTGAACGAGATGGTCGATCCCTCAATCATCTCGTAGAACGTGACCTCGCCACAGACCTCACAGGTGTGACCGTGCATGCGAATGCCTTGCCGGCTGATGTACGACTGGCAACTCTTGCACTTGCCACGGTCGATGTCATCGAGCCGCGCGTACCAGAGTGACCAGCCGTTCTGCTCCATCTGTTCGGGGGTGGTACGCCCTTCCTTGATGGAGTAGCCGTCGATCCGCTGATCGGTTACGTTGTAGCCGGTGGTTCGGAGTGTCTCGAGAGCGATCTTGAGGGCTTCGGGGGTTTTGCAGTACAGGTCACCAGCGACCCAGACTGCGTCGTTGGTCGGAATGGTGACAGTCATGATTCCTCTTCTCGTAGTAGTTTGCGACTATCGAGCAACATACATTAATCAAAATACGCTATTCGATAGCCACAACAGAGAGCTGTTAAGGTACTTTGGAAGTTGCAACACCTCAACAAAGTATATTTATTATAGCACAATTACTATAAATAATCAATAGCACACGCTGATTGTGAGCTTTGATATTATTAAAATATGAAGTTGTACATATCTCATTCATCGGGTTTTGATTATACGAGTGGCCTTTACGCCCCACTTAAAAAGTCAATTGCGCGAGACCACGATATTTTCTTTCCGCATGATAGCAAAGACGTAGTTAATTCGAAGAGTATTATCCAAGAGAGTGATCTTATCTTGGCCGAAGTATCTTACCCCTCGACTGGTCAAGGAATTGAACTTGGCTGGGGAGACGCGGAAGGCATCCGCATCATTTGCTTCTACAAGGCTGGTTCTTCGCCATCCAGTGCTATTGAGCTAATTAGCAGTTCGTCATTCGAATATGCATCGATGGACGAAATGCTTAGTAAATTGACCGCCGAATTATCTGCATAATCAACCTACTGTCCTCCTGTGTAGGTTCTTACATCTTCTAGTAAGGTGTACCATTTGCATGTAACATGAAAACTATCTCGTAAGAGGTAGTTTTTGTTTATTAAAGAATAAAGTATGCTGAAAGTATGGATGACGAAATACTCGACCTTGTTGACCGAAATGATGTAGTCATCGGAACTATAAACAGAATGGATTACCAGCGAATTCTTAATGAAGATCTAGGGTACATACGTGCGGTCGATCTATTTATCGTTAATAGCAAGGGTCAAGTGTATGTGCCAACAAGAACAGCAGATAAAACAATAGCTCCAAATGGTTATGACTTCAGTGTTGGAGGCCACGTTGGCTCTGGTGAAAATTATATTGGAACACTAGTTCGAGAAGCCGACGAAGAACTTAATATGGTAGTGGATCCTAAAGAGGTAACGTTAATTGATAAAACAATTCTCGATGAAATTCGATACATTCGTCATCTATACCTACTTAAGAGTGACTTAACACCCGATTATAATCCTGGCGATTTCGTAAAAGCAGAATGGATGATGCCCTCTGAACTAATAGAAGAGATTGATAATGGCCATCCTGCTAAGAGTAATTTAAAGGCATCGCTTGATACATTAAAGGAATGGTTAGCATTGGAGTAATTTGGCTCTAACGATGTCCATTATGCTCTATCAACAACCCCCCCTTTTTTTGGTGGCGCTCTGCAAGAATGCGAGAACCGTAAGGTTTGATTGTTAGTCTGGTGCTCGAAACATTCGGCACATAGATTAATATGCGCTAATCGGGTGCTATTATTATGTTATGGAAAAACCGCAGACTCATCTGACTGTTTCGGAAAAACTAAGGCGTAAAGTCGGTCGAGTCATTGGCCAAGGCCACGATCCTGAGACTGGTCGCAGCAATGCCGAAGAGCGCATGATCCGCATTATGCAAGAGCGCGGCGGTGGAGGCTTTAGGATACTTCGTTCGGCTGAAGTCACACCCAAAAACTATAAACGTTCATCAGAATAATAAAAGCCAGATAAGTACGAGCCTGCGAATTGCGTAATGCGTACTAAACACGATCATCATTGTGCTCACCTGCTCACAGTGATTAAATAGCTGCAATATTTTTGTTTACGAAAGGGCATCTATGAAAAATCGTAATCAATCAGGCAGTGCGCATGCTGTTCTTGTAGTCGTCATTATTCTTGCGCTGCTTGGTGCTTTAGGTTTCGTATTCGTGCGGACTATCGGCAAGAATAACGATCAAAAGAATATGCCCGGCGGGTCGAGTATTGAAGCGGATTGCAAGGGTTCATCCGGTACGGTGCAAATGAAGCACTCCCCTATGGATCTAAAAGACATTAGCTCAATCATGCCGATCGGATTACTAGCTGGCCCGCACGTCACTCCTATTGACCACCTGTACTTTTACCCGAAAGATATGAAAAACCGCGATGCCGCACCTGTCTACGCAATGGCCGATGGTTACATTACGGGATACAGCGCCCGAACTCAGAATGTACAGGGTGGTGCGCAAAAGGCAGAATACCGTTTATTCATGCAGCACTCCTGCGATTTTTATAGCTACTTCGACCTAATGACCAGCCTAGACAGTAGCATTGCCAGCCAGATGAAAGACGGCGAAAAATTAAAGGTGCCAATAAAGGCGGGGCAGGTGTTAGGGCGCGTTGGAGCGCAGTCACTGGATACTGCTATTTATAACTACGCTATGACCCTACCCGGCTTCGTGCGACCGGAGTCGTATGTAGCGGAAGATTGGAAGATTCACACCGATGACTTCTTCAAGTATTTTGATGAGCCGTTGAAGTCGCAAATGCTAGCGCTGAACCCTCGGAAGGTCGAACCATATGGCGGAAAGATTGATTACGACGTTGCGGGCAAGCTACAAGGTAACTGGTTCCTCGAAGGGACGAATGGGTACGCCGGGCCTGAAAAGTATCACAATGGTCAGAACCCCGATGGGAAGGGCTACTGGGTAGGCCACTTCTCCATCGCGCCTGATGCTGTGAATGTTGATCTCGTTGATATATCGTTTGGTGAGTACAACGGCCAAGCTACCCAGTTCACCGCCCTGTCTTCTAGCCCGGATCCTGCACTCGTGGGCCCTAGTGACGGAGTCGTGAAGTACGAGTTAACGCGCTATATCCAACCGACTCCAAACCCAACCGGCGGTGTAATGGCAAGAGACACGAAAGTTCTTGGAACGGTATTACTGCAGGTACTCGACGGTGGCAAGCTGAAAATGCAGGCATTTCCGGGCAAAATGGCCAGCGAGGTTGCTGAATTTACGAGCGCAGCAAAGACGTACGTACGCTAAAGGTCCTATCCGAAATCGCACTGCCATGGCGATTAGTTGACTGTATTTGCTACCATTGTAGTAATGAAAAAGCGTCCTATCTCTCAAAAAGTTCAGTTTATTGCTGGCTTTCTGATCCCTACGGTCATCTTGCTAACGTTGAGCGATGAATCCAAACTTGGCCCACTATGGGGCATGGTGTTGTCGCTCGCGTTCCCTGTTGCGATTGAAGTATACTCATTTATCACCGGTCGCAAGGCGAGCCTGATTTCTCTGTTCGCGATCATTGGAATCCTGCTAATCGGAGCGATTAGTTTATTCGGTCTGAGCGAAGAGTGGCTTGCTGCTAGGCGCGCGGCCATATACATCATTGGCGGCATTGGAATTTTAGGGATCACTCGGTTCAAGCGAGGATGGATCGATAAGTGGCTAGGTAATGTATTTGATATGGATAAGGTTCAGGGGGCGGCAAAAGAAGAAAGCGCTAAGTTAGCGTTACGGCGCGCGGTTACGACGGCATCGTATGCATTCGCAGCATCGCTACTGGCTATCGGAATCTGGAGCTATGTATTCACCATTCTATTCATGAGCGCTCCGACTGGTTCGAGTGCATTTAACGCACAGTACGCTGAGCTGCGGCTGCTTAGCCTGCCAGCTGTCTCGCTTCCGTTTTTAGTAGCTGTTATGGCAATACTTATGTATTTATTATCGCGAATAGAAAAACTTACCGGCTTAGAACCCGAAAAGTTACTGAAAAAGCGCTAGGCTCGTTGCTGGTAGAAGCTGCTATCGAACGAGTCTGGCGCGTCCATTGCTGGAGGCGTATCGTAGCTTGATGCAGCGAATGCACCCAACGCGACGAGAAGTAATACGAACAGCAGGATGAACATCACAAGTACGATCGATAGCGATCCTGTGACGATGCCAGCTATCGCCATGCCCTTTCCGGCTGGATTTTTGAGCGCCATAAATCCTGTAATAATTGCGGGGATGCCTGTAAGTGGACCCATGCCAAAGATCGACAATATGCCAAGGACGAGCGAGGCGATAGCAAGGTTATTGGCTTCTGGCTGAACGGGTTTAGTCATGCCCCTAGTGTACGCGCTTATCTGTTAAAATGAAATAAAGTCATACCACGTGGAGAGGTGCAGGAGTGGTTGAACTGGCTTGTCTCGAAAACAAGTGTGCGGCAACGTACCGAGGGTTCGAATCCCTCTCTCTCCGCCAAAATGAAACGTTTCGAAGAATTGTCGCCCACGTGGGCGGCTTTTTGCTCTCGTGCCCAGCTGAAAAACTTTGCACCTCCCCACTGATACTTAGTAATCGCCTCTTCAGGAACTTCAAGTCTCCGATCGGCTTTTTACATTCGACTATCGGGGTGTGTCATAGGCGACACTTACAGAGACTCTAGGTGCTAGACATAGGTGATAAGTTTCTTAAGGCTTATAAGCTCTGCCTCATCATCAAGCGCTACTTTTAGCCATATTTTATCCGTTGGCTTTATTGCTTCTTCAAGTTGTCTCCGTGTTGTCGTTGCGAACACCAGTTCATCATCCCACGAATCATCAAGAATCCGCTTCATTTGTCTACTCAGCTTCTTTTGAGTGTGCGTGTCCTCGCATATTGCCAAAATTGCAGGGTATGGCTCATGTTCTTCCCAGTCGCCACTTTCTTTGAAGTTTACATAGTTTCTGGTTTTTCTAACACTCACAAAGAACGGTTTTGAGCCGTCCCATACATCAACAAAGTAGTGTTTTGCGGGCGCTTCACCTTTCTGGGGTATCTTGAGATGTAAATCCGGTGCCCATTTTGGGTAGAAGCTGTAATTTGTCATATAGCTTTTTGGCATAATCCAGAGCTTGTCGAGATAGATAGTCCTTAGCTGTTGTGCGGTATCTGTCACTGTAATGGTATGTTTCAGGAAGTCTTCTGAAACCGTTTTGTTTTTATACAGGCTTTTGGTCGCCCATATGTTCGTCGTGTCCGGTTGTGATGCTTCGAGTGCTCTCGCACCTTTTGGTGTGATGTAATACTCGGCAGGGCGACCGGCTAGCTTGTAGCTTTTGGTATAACGCTTGCCAATAAAGTCTTGTTCTTCGAGAATCTGGAGTTTATTCTGTATGGCTTTTGGACTTGACCGTTTGAGCGAACGAGCAAGCTGCATACTCGTGCAAAAGCGATACCAATATAAGCGATACAGTACGCTCAACTGCTGCTTATTCAATGGTCTTCGATACTTCACCTTATCTACACCTATACTCACATCACTACCTACACTCACTACCATCTACATCTTAAGTCACTACCAACACAATCAGCCTGCCAAACCAATTCATATCTACTCATTGCTCACATCACGTATTCTTCTTTATATTTATATATAAAAAGAGGGAGAAAAGAAAGAAGAAAAACGTAGAGTAAAGAGACAAAATAATAGATACATAATGGTTCGTTGTAGAGAAAATGTGGAAATATTATAGCTTGGGTATCGGTGCCTAAATTTCCGAATAGCAACTATACCTACATATACGTAGAAACCCCAAGGAATAAAAGATTTAACGTATAGAACTTTTTCTCGTGATGGGGGCAGTCCTGCCCTTTCGGCCATTCTTCTTATGCTCGAACCCTGGTAATGTATCGTATACAGTACTGCTATGCATTCACCAGAAGCTTTGACTGTCAATGTTGTTACGCAGAACGCGCTCCTTGACTATGGCCGTACGAAGAAAAAGCTGATTTTGCCGCAGCGGCAGCGTATTGCGTCACTCGGTGCAACTATTGCGAATCAGTTCCCCGGTGAGCTAGATGTTGTTGGTATACAGGAAGCACACTTAGATAAAGGGTTTCATAATGGTCAGGCGCTCGCCGAGATGTGCGGGTATGGGTCGGGCTTTTGGGTTAATCACAATAAAAAGCCAGAGAACCAGCCTGACTCTAAGACTGGTCGACCCGGTGAATATATTGGAATGTTTGGGTCTCTGGTTGAGGATATAGAAGAAATCAAACTTGACGCCAACCGATCGGCGGTAGCGACAATTATCGCGGGGGTGGCATTTGTAACACTTCATCTACGACACGGGGCAGGCCTGGAAAGTATCGCTGAGCGCGCGGCTGAGGCCAAAGCTTTAACAGACTATGTTTCTGATTACGATAACGCGGTTTTATACGGTGATTACAACGAGCCGCTTATGCGGCTCCCGTATTTACGACGCTATACCCCTGCGCGTAGTCACGTAGCAAAACACGGGTTTAAGTCGGCTTTTGAGCTAACGGGCCAAAAGTCTCCGCTTACTTGTCCAATAGAACCTTATATACCGCTATTTCGTAATACAAAAGGCTGGCAGGGCAAATTTATACACCGAGGGTGGGCTCTCGATGACATATTAGTTCGAGGTCCGCGGATTCGTGTCATAGCTGCCGGGGTGCTTGACCGAGTGATCGTTCACGAGAATCCAGGCGAGTATCCTGCTGGTGTTCCGCTTGAAGGAAGCGATCACGACGGTCTGTGGGCGACACTTCAAATTGCTGCCTGACATGACTGAACCCCCGGCGAAGACCGTGGGAACAGTCACTCGAGCCGAGGGTCGTAGGACATCAGGCAGATGCAAGCTTGGGGCGCTCGCTGTCCGATGAAATGAAGGGTACGATTTGCTTCCAGAACTCGCGGATGGCGTCCGCGATTTCCTTGTTGCCGTCGTACGGGGCGTTGTAGCGGTGGACCGGAGCTGCAAGCACCTCGTGGTACGCTGAGCCATAGCGGTTCAGACGTACTTTCAGGTCTTCATTGACCAAGCTGAAGTCGATGGCCGGTACACCGGTACTCTCATCCAGCTTGGCAAGTGTGAAGGCGTGACTCAGGCCGGCCAGGCACTGCTTCTGTACCATCTCGGTCAAGGCGCCGAACTTCTCGTCGAAGCGGTTACCGTCCGACACCTTGATGAGCGCGTCGCGCATGCTGACGGCATCGCCATTGATGCTCCAGACCAGCGTGAGTGGCAGGACCCAGCTCTGATCCGCTACGGTGAACGGGATTGAGCCGAGCTCAAGGGGTCGTTCACGGTTGCTGACAATCGCGATGTGGCGCCAGACGGCGACGTGAAGTTGGTACCGGTCAGAGTTGACCAGGCGCGGTAGCCCAGTCTTCTTGTCCAGCACGACCCGACCTCGCTTGATGAGCAGGCCAGTCTCGCCTTCCTGGATCACAATGATCTTGACCAGTCCGAACTTGAATGCCAGGAACAACAGGCCGATAACGACGCTACCGATCTTGGCACCCTTGAGGAATGTAGCTGCTGCCGTAACGCCGCTCGCAACCGCACCGCCTTCGGGCAGGCCAACAAGCACGAGAACCGCGCCGCTGACGAACGTCATCGTCAGCCCTGCCTTCATGTACTGTGTGTGCGCTGTCATCACCCGGTTCACCTCCTTCAAGGGTCTTGGTGGGTACAACAGTTATCATCAACATACCATGTATTGCAACACTTCGATAGATATTTTCTTGTTGTCTTTTTAAATACAAGCAGATTATGTATTTGTGCGGGGCTTCGTGGGGTCATGTGGAACAGGTTCAATCTTACTTTTTGCTATTCGTTTTATGTCGTCATCTGTATATCCTGCTTCCTTGAGCTCGATATCTATTCTGGCAATTGCTTTTCGGAGGTCTTGGCCACGCATATGGGCATATGGAAACTCAAGTCCATGCGTAGAAGCAATGGCCCCCTCGTCGCTGGCGGTTAACTCAAGTAGGAGCATAAGTGTATCCGCTAAGTAATCTCGAAACGGTGTCCGATCGATCGGTTTTTCTTGAGTTTCACCCACCCCCGTACTAGCTTCAGGGTTTATTGTCATAGTAGTAGCATTTAGTATACACCTTGACCTGCTGAAACCACGGGAGTATAACCAGGACAAGATATACCTACAAAAGGAAACAATTATGCGACAAGAACAGCTGCAAAAACACCACGTTCGCCACAAAGCTGAACTGCCGGTGGGTACGTTTCCGGAAGCTACGGTACGAGTGAGTGGTGGTAACGGTCCCGATGGAACAGATGAGCTGCTCGAACGAATTGACGAACAACTACGAGAATCAACATTGCGAGGCGAGTCGACGACACGAGCTCTTGGCGCGGCCTCTGGAGTTGAAACCGACTGACGGTCTATACTAGGAACATGCCAGAGCCTAGTATTTTTACGAAGATCATTGCCGGTGAGATTCCGAGCCACAAGATTTACGAAGACGACGCAACACTCGCCTTCTTAGACATATATGCTGTTATCGAAGGCCATACACTGGTTATTCCTAAAAAACAGGTCGAATTTGTGTGGGACCTCGAAGATGCTGAGTACCAGGCACTAATGGTTACAAGCCAGAAGGTCGCTTTACGCTTACGCGACGTACTAGGTACAAAGTATGTGGGTGAAAAAATCATAGGCGTAGACGTACCGCATGCGCACGTGCACCTCATACCATTTAACGACGCTGATGCCATGAAGCACGCGAATAGCGAAAACGCCGAGCCTGATCACGCCGCTCTTGCTACTCTTGCCGAAAAGCTCTACTTCAAATGATTACCATAATTGCTATTGGCAAAAAACGTGAGGACTGGGTAATGCCCGGCATTGAGCGCTATCAAAAGCGTCTCAGGCCGCCATTCAACATCGAATGGGCGCTTTTGCCACACAGCTCTCTTGAGTACGACGCAGCAAGGAAAGAAGAATCCGATCGAATACGCAAACGACTACCCGATGGGGCGTATGTAATACTGCTTGATGAACGCGGCAAGGGCCTAAGTTCAGGCGGGCTGAGTGCAATGCTAAGTGACGGTGCAGCGATGTCGCGAGATACATATGTAGTGATTGGTGGCGCTTACGGGGTTGATGACGAGCTCACTGGCCAGGCAAACTTTGTGCTCTCTCTTTCAGCTATGGTGTTCCCTCACCAGATGGTGCGGTTGCTGTTAACTGAGCAAATTTACCGAGCGCAAGAAATTGCTCGCGGCGGTAAATATCACCACGAATAACAGTATTATTATGCAATAAAAAGTGTGTACTTAAGTACACATTTTTCACTTTACATCTGTAATTGGTATAAAGTTTTGTTTTACATTTTATTTATAACATCGCACAGTAACAACCAATGTCCGTATATTGACAATTAATCAAGCTTGTGCTAATATAGAACAGTAAACCACCATAAAACAAACATGTACAACTTTACCTTAACCGCACCAATCTCGCTTTTTGTCAGCCTCGCAGCTCTGACTGGTGTTACGATTCATGATACGAAGACTGATAAGCTTGCGACCTCGATCATTTCTATGCCTTCTGTTATGACGAGTTCAGAGGGACCCTCTAAGGTAGCTAACTTTGAATCGTCTGCTCACACTCACGTCGAACGGATAAGTCTAAGTGACATGAAATCATCTCAGCCGCGTCTTGCTCCTCGCACAGATTACAAAAAGCATCTGATGCAAAAGAACGTACCTAAGGGTGCAAACCGTTCTGACGGCTACTCCCTCCCACTTTAAGAATCTTGAATAACCTGTAGCTCGTTTTGCAGACGCTCGATGAGCGACTTGGTTTCGTCGGCATCTTTGCGAGTCTCTTCGACAAGCTCTGGGGGTGCTTTTAATACGTAGCGATCGTTTGATAGCCGTGCTGCTAGATTCTTAAGGCGCATTTTGGCTTCTGCGAGACGTACTTCGAGATTCGACTGATGTTCGTACAGGGTCTCTTCGTCGATAACGAGCCAGGCTTCGCGACCAGAGTTTGCGAGCCGCAACCCCTGTGGCTGATCGGTCTGCTTAACCGACGATAACCGGGAAAGTTTGCGGATAAGCTCGGCATTATCAGCCACTAAGCTGTCGCTGTGATAGGTGACGTCGTATTTTTTATTACCAGGTAATTCAGCGGTCACGAAGCGAATTTCGCTCACCAGCGACTGTATCCGCTCGAACTCTGCGGCAGAAATGTCGTTGTAGTCAATCGGTGTAGGCCATTCTGCGCTTATAAGCATACTTCCCTTTTGATACCACGGCAGTGTTTGCCAGATTGTCTCTGTAACGAACGGTGCGAATGGATGCGCGAGCTTAAGGCTGAAATCTAGTGCCCATGCCAGCATGTCGTGATTGTCTTGAAGCTTGTTGGCCTCGATATACCAGTCGGCAAGACTGCTCCAGATCGTGTGGTACACAACTTCTGAAGCCTCGGCAAAGCGATAATCGGTAAGGAGCTGTTCGACTTGATCAGCGGCACTAGTAAGCTCACGCACGATCCAGTGATCGGCAAGCGATTCAGGTGCTGGTGGGCTGAATCGATAGTTATCCCCCAACTTATCCTCGATAAAGCGTGCAATGTTCCAAAGCTTATTACAGAAATTACGTCCGGCTACTACTTTGGTGGTGCTGAATGCTTGGTCTTGCCCAGCCGAACGGGACGCAACGAGCCCAAGACGAAGTGCGTCGGAGCCATAGGCGCTTAACGTTTCGATCGGATTGATAACATTACCCTTAGATTTGCTCATTTTTTGACCGTGTTCATCGAGGACAAGACCGTGCAGGTAGACATCTTTAAACGGCACCTTACCGGTCACTTTTAGGCCAAGCATGATCATGCGGGACACCCAAGGGTACAGAATGTCATGACCTGTTTCCATAACAGCATTCGGATAGAATCGGCTAAGATCGCCACCGTTCAAATAATCGGTTGTTATGAATGGCCATTGGCCGCTGGTAAACCACGTGTCGAATGTGTCCTCTTCTCTTCTGTATGTCTTGCCGTCGACCACTATATGTGGCTCATCGACGCGTTCATCGAAGATCCAGTCGCTCGGATCATTCTCATTTTGGAAGGCCGGAATTGGTATGCCCCACGGAATTTGACGAGATAGATTCCAGTCGCGGATATTTGTGAGGTAATTAATCAGTTGCTTGCCGCGGGCTTCAGGGACAAAGCGTATTTCGCCGGCTTCGATTACTCGGATCGCATCGGCCGCGAGCGACTCCATACGGACAAACCATTGATCTCTAATAAGTGGCTGGATGACGCTGCCGCACTTGTAGCAGTGCCCGACGGCGTGTTCGATATCTGAGTCGCCTCGAAGCAGTTCTGCGGCTTGTAGAGCCGCTAAAACGCGTTTACGGGCATCTTTGCTGGTAAGGCCTGCAAACTGCGACGGCACGTTGATCATAGTATCGTTAAAGTCGATGACTTGAATTCGTTCAAGGTCGTGCCTATTCCCTACTTCGAAGTCATTTGGGTCGTGAGCTGGCGTGATTTTCACGGCACCAGTTCCAAAGGTGGGATCAACGTATTCGTCTGCGATGACCGGGATTTCACGGTCTGTCAGAGGTAGCATTACTCGGGATCCGATCAGGTGCTTATAGCGCTCATCATCAGGGTGGACGGCGACGGCGGTATCACCAAGCAGTGTCTCAGGGCGGGTGGTCGCCACGACGATCTCGGCAATCTTATCAAGCGTAGGGTATGCAATTTTATACAACTTCCCTTTTTCGTTTTTATGCTCAACCTCTATGTCGGCAAAACTTGTGTGGTGCACTGTACAGTAATTAACAATGCGCTCACCCCTATAAATGAGATCCTCGTCCCATAGCTTTTTAAAGGTTTGGTACGCTGTGGTAATAACTTTTTCGTCTAGTGTGAAGACAAGATCATCCCAGCTTGCGCTAACGCCGAGGGCACGGAGCTGAAGTTCCATGTCTCCCCTCTTCTCATCTACGAAGTTCCATACTTGGCTGTATAGCTGTTCACGTGAAAAATCAAACCGACTCTTTTGAGTTTTAGTAAGTTCTTTTTCGTATACTACCCACGTTTCAAAACCGGCATGGTCGGCCCCGGGAATGTACGCCACATCCCTTCCCTTCATGCGATAAAACCGGATCAGAATATCCTCGAGGTCCGCCATAAGGGCATGACCGATATGAAGATTGCCGTTAGCGTTAGGCGGCGGCATGATGATCGCGTACGGCTCACCCTCTCCACTTGGCTTAAAAGCGCCGCTCGATTCCCATAGGGCGTAGATATTTGGCTCGTATGTACTTGGGTCGTATGTCTTAGGTAAATTCATAGTAGTTTTCACGTGAAAAGTTACAGCGATACGGTATTTCACGTGAAACATTCACATTCCCACCCCTGGCTTTTCTAGGTTAAGTATAGCATAAGGGCGCTATAATAGAGGCCATGACAAGCGTGCTGCAGTATACTAGTGAAACAGATTGGAATAAGCTCGTTACCGATTACGACGGGCATCCACTCCAGTTATGGGGGTGGGGAGAAGTGAAGGCGGCGCACAACTGGAGTGTTGATCGAGTTCAGATAGGGAAGGGTGGAGCTCAACTATTGATTAAGAGGCTGCCCAAACCGTTTGGGCCATTGGTGTACATTGCGCGTGGGCCGTTTGGTGAATTACTAACCAATCAGGCCGATAGACAAGAGCTAATTCGGTACGTAAGACAAAAGTATAAGCCAACACTTATCAGCGTGGAGCCAGACACTTTGGGTAAGCTGAGCTGGAAGGGATGGCGAAAATCACCGAACCACATTTTGATTGCGCGAACTGCCGTGCTCGACCTGACTCAGTCGGAGGACGAAATGCTGGCTCAAATGAGCAAAAAGACCAGGCAGTATATTCGAAAATCGGCAGGGGAGGGGACACGGGTAGCCCAGGCCAAGACCCTTAAAGACATAGACGATTGTTTGGCAATCTATAAACAAACAGCCCAGCGGGCTGGGTTTGAACTCCATGGCGACGACTACTACTATGATATTTTTATGAAATTAAAATCAAATTCACCAGTGTTTATGGCTCGGCAGAACGGCAAAACAATAGCATTTTTGTGGCCAGTTGTCACAGATAGCATAGCCTTTGAGCTATACGGCGGTATGAATGATGAAGGGCAGCGTTTACGGGCAAACTATCATCTGAAGTGGAGTGTTGTACGTGAGATGAAGCGTAGAGGGCTTAAAACGTACGATGTGAACGGTCTGCTTAACGACGGTGTATCGGCATTCAAAAAAGGATTTATTCCTGAAGAAACAATCCTGAGCGGTACGTATGATTTGCCACTATCTCCACTGTATTGGATATGGAGCATTGGACTGCCGACCGCTAAGAAAATCGCTCGTAAATTGGGGTCGTAATAGATGAGTAATTGCGTTAAGAAATGACAAAGCCCGGCAGTGTGTACTGCCGGGCTTGTTGTCCGTTTGAAGATCAGGAGAAGAACGCTCTGACGTCGAACTGCAGGTCCTCGCCCCTCCTGAATGGGTGGGAGCCATGGCGATAGATGGTGACATTGTGACACCCTTGACCGAGCTGGGTCATAAGTGTGGACACCGCCTTCTCGTGAACGATCAGGAAGATCTCATCTCCCAGCTCGAGGTCATCGCCAGCTTGATCGAGCACCCGAACGCCGACACTGCTGTCCAGGGTGGCGACGGTGCTCGGCTCTCTTGCGCCGGCGTCGTACTTCTGCTTGAGTGACGGCAATGCAGTTTGAACGATCAGGGGTGCGATCTCGGCCGCGAGCGATTCGATCTCGCGCCTGGCTTGCTGGTGAGCTCCCATTGAAACCACCTCTTTCTTGTAAAGGACAACGTAGTGCTTATTTTAGAACAAAGTGTTGTATGAGCAAGCGTGAGCGCGTTACGCCCAAACTGTATCCGTCATCGAGATACTTGGAAATACTTTCGTGTCATCGACTGAGGTAGGTTGAACTGCCTGCGCACGGTAGTATCCGAGTGCAGCGATCATAGCGGCATTATCGGTGCAGAGAGACATCGGGGCATACTCGATATCAATCGGTAAGCGCTCTGCCAGCTGACTGCGCAGTTCTTGATTAGCCGCTGCTCCACCAGCGATTACAACAGAGGCCGGATAAAATTCTTGAGTCGACTTGACCGTTGCGTCTACGAGCGTTTTTACAGCCACGTGTTGAAAGCTCGCGGCAAAGTCTGCCTGCTGAGCGTCGTTTAAACGCCCTGGAAGCTCGTGTGAGGGAAAAGTATGATCGACACCCACTTCGCGTTGAATGGCTCGTAGAACAGCTGTTTTAAGCCCAGAGAATGAAAAATCATAGGGACTTTTTAATTTTGCCTTTGGAAACGCATACTTCTTCGGGTCACCCGTGAGAGCTGCCTGGGCGATCGCGGGACCACCGGGGTAGGGAAGCCCAAGCATACGGGCTACTTTGTCGAATGCTTCGCCAACGGCGTCATCCAGGGTTTCGCCGAGTAAGCGGTAGTTGCCATGGTCTTCAAACAACACAAGCTGCGAGTGGAGCCCACTGACTGCTAAGGCCAGCATCGGAAAAGCGGGCTGCTTAGACGGTAAATCAAGATTTGGACTCTGCTGAACCGTGATGAAGTTGGCGTAGATGTGCCCTTCGACGTGATGAACAGGGTAGAGCGGTTTATCGTATAGCTCGGCCAATGTTTTAGCGGCAAGCGTCCCGACCAGTAGTGAGCCGACAAGTCCTGGGGCGTTCGCAACGGCTATGGCGTCAATATCATCCCAAGTTACGTTGGCTTCACGCATGGCTTGCCGAATAACAGGATTAATTACTTCAATATGAGAACGTGCCGCCACCTCTGGTACAACACCGCCATATTCGGCGTGAATGTCAACCTGAGAGTTGACCACATTCGATAGCAGTTTCTTGCCATCCTCGACTACAGCGGCCGCTGTTTCGTCGCAGCTACTTTCGATTCCTAGAATAATCATTGCTTCAAGTATAACGTTCTGATTACAAGTGGTAAAATAGGCCCATGAAACAAGCGCTTTCAAGGGTGGTGAGACAGTACGTTCCGCATGGCGGCGTGAGGGCGATAGAAGAAGCATATCGGATTGGCCGGGTACGTCTGATTAGTGCCTACTATGGTAATCCGGCAAGAGGTATGCGGGTTATCGGAGTAACTGGCACCAACGGCAAAACGACCACGGTCAATTACATTAACGAAATTCTAAAAGAAGCTGGTCTTAAAACGGCTATGTTCTCGACTGCCACTATCGAAGTGGCGGGACAGGCGACACGAAACGAGCTGAATGCAACAGTTGCAAGTACTAGCGAGATGCAGCGCTTTTTCAAACGGGCAAAGCAAGAAAAAGTAGACTTTGCGGTATTAGAATTCCCGAGTCATGCGCTGCACCAACATAAACTCGACACGGTTCCGGTAGAAGTGGCAGTGATGACTAACTTAACTCAAGATCACTTAGACTATCACGGCACGATGGAGAACTACGCTGCGACCAAAGCCAAGTTATTCGATCGGCTACCAAAGTTTATTGTGCTGAACCACGATGATGAATGGTTTGAGTATTTTGATCAGTTCCCAGCAGCGGCACAAAAGATCACGTACGGTAAACATGAAGCAGCCGATGCGCATATCGACCGAGTGAAGCTATTCCGGAAAGGTACCGAAGCCGGATTGACGATTGATCACCAGACGAAGCTAGAGCTGGCGACCGCGCTACCCGGTGAATTTAATGCCTACAACATGGTTGCTGCTGCGTCGGCGGCATATCTGCTAGGGATACATCTAGAAGATATCGCAGAGGGAATCGCTAACCTTGAGGCTGTACCTGGCCGCTTTGATCGAATCGAAGCTGACAAGGGTTTTGATGTCGTAGTTGACTATGCTCACACCCCGGATGCCCTAGAAAAGTTGTTGCAAACAGCGAAATCAATCTCGAAGCGCCGTGTCATTCTAGTATTTGGTGCATGTGGGGACCGTGACAAGTCAAAGCGACCGATTATGGGTGAAATCGCGGCAAAGCTAGCCGACCGGATATTCTTAACTGACGAAGAAAGCTATAACGAAGACCCAGAGCAGATACGAGCACAGATTTTTGAAGGTATCGAAAAAGGCAAGGGCCAGGTGCGTACAACCGAAGTGGCTGATCGACGCGAAGCGATTAAAAAGGCAATCGAGGTTGCGAAGAAGGGTGATACGATCCTTGTAACGGGTATGGGGCATGAAGTCTACCGCATCGTGAACGGTGAACGATTGCCTTGGAACGACGAACAGGTTGTGCGCGAACTACTTGAATCCTAGTAGTACGATTGACCGTGACGCTTTAAGTAGAGACGACGAACAATTTTTTCAACGAGCCGATTCCAAAGCTTGGCTTTCCACCTTACTACCGGGACTTCAAACGCACCAACATACTGAGTAGCTTGTTTATTGAAACTGGTTTTGAACCTGGCTAGGCCACTGAATGGATGATCTGGATCTTTAAGGTCTTTAAGCGGCGGCACCCCAGCTAGGTCGTGAGAAAGAGACCCGTTTTGCTTGGCCCACTGCATGACATGCCACTGGAGCAGGTGACTCGCTCCGTAGGCGGTACGCTCGCGAATACTGGCGCCGTCTTTATACATACTTTTGTTGCCTTGAACCATGGCAAATGCTCCTGCCACTATTTTGCCTTCAAAATATGCGAAGAATAGCTGACCATTGCCAATTGATTCGTAGGCGCGGTAAAAATCTTTGTAGTATTCAGGCGGTCGGATAACGAAGCCGGCGCCCTGAGCCGTTTCAACAAACAGGTCATACATAAGTTTGCAGTTCTCGTCGGTGGCTGGTACCGCCTTTACGGTTACTCCATCGCGTTCAGCTCGACGGATCGCGTGACGGCCTTTTTGATGCAGGCTTGCCATGATGTCGTCTAGAGAAGGTGAGAGGTCGACATATACGGTAGCGTAGTTCAATTGGACTGGTTTAGTCGGAATAAGATTCAGGCTTGAGAGATCGGTCTCGTAACTGAGTTCGGGCTCGATCTTGATCGTAAAAACGCCATGCTTACGCGCAAATGGTTTGAGTTCATTAAGAAGGGTGGCTAAGTCATTTACCGAAGTGGTACTCGGGCCTTTTGGCATATACCAAACCTTCCCAAGTAAGATGACGGGTTTTTCAATCGCAACCATAGCTCGGTCGTCTACGAACATATACCGTGGCACCCAGCCAGACGTTACTTTTTGATCGATGAATTCTTTGCCCTGAAGAATATTCCCGCCGTCGGGGTTGGCATTGATATGATCGTTCCAATTGATAATTTCTTCTTGAGTGGCAAAGCGTACGGACATTACAGTTTATTGTAAGCGACTGGCCGAGATATGAGAACAGCCCCCGGCCCCACCTCGATCTTGTGAGAGGTAGGGCCGAGGGGCCGGATGTTCAGCGCTTGCCGCTGGGCTGCAGGATCGCCTGCAGCCTCTCGACGGCGTCGCGGTCGTTGGCCGGGTGGATCTTGAAGTTGCCGTCACGGTCCAGGTGACCGCGCGCCCAGCGCACGCCGGCGTCACCGAGCGTGACGCCGTACGTCTTCTCCATGTGGGAGATGCACCCACTGGCGTTGCCCTCGAAGGTGCCCTCGCGCCAGGCGTTGCCACCCACCTTGATGACGAAGGCGTACTGGACAGTGACGCGCGCCGGCGCCGGCTGTCCGTGTGACACCCTGTCGATCTGGTCGAGCATTTGGTCGATGCTGCTGCTCATGCCGGTGTTACCTCTCTGCTATGAGACGTCAAGCAAACCGATCTCAGGGTCGGTCTGCATACGCCAAACGGTCAGAGTCCCGAGTTGGACATCTGATTCACCGTCGCCGAAATTGAGCTGGCCGCCTACCTGGAGGTAAACACCAGTCTCTTCGCCGTCGATGTCGAGCAGGACCGCGGGTCCACTGACAAAGAACAGCTTCGGCAGCCGTTCGATCTCATTGGTCACGTGGTCATTGGTGAGAAACATACGGATGGTTCCCTTAAAGGTGGCGTTTTCGATGATGAAAGCGAACTCCTCGCCGGTCATCACACCGATGCTCTCAAGATCGATGAACTCACGAAGCATCTCGTGAAGCTCTGCGATCTCCATAACGGGCTGTGCTGCGAACTGCGTGTTGTCGGCTTCCTCTGGGAAACCGACGATGTCCTCGTCCATATGATCTCCCAAGATAGGCCGGATTGTTGAGGTGCTGAACTTTTAGTATTAAATCACTACTACTGATTTAGGTCAAATTAAATGACCGGTGTCTGCGGCGCGCTGGGAGTCTCCCATTACGCACCGCAGACGACCGGTCGGTCATGTCTCGACCTCGGGCCCTAGCAGCACATAGGCTGGCTGGAGCGCGCGTTCATTCTCGTTTCCGAAAATGATGTCGAGGCGCCGTCCGCTCTTACTGACACAGCGGACGATCTCACTCTTGTCGGCAAGCGTGAGCGGTGGGTTGTCGGACAGCGACATCGGACGGAACCATTCCGTCCAGGCGAGTTCCGGCTTGTCTTTGAAATATCGCACGAGTTCCAGCTCGTAAAACATCTCATCATCCGGATGCTCGATCATGTACTTGATCGCGGAACCGACTTCCACAGCGACCTTTCGGGTGTAAGCACCCTCGGTCACAAACATCATTCCTCCTAAGTGTGTACGGGCAGATGCTAGATGATTATAACACAAAACGAGCTATAAATCAATTATAGCTCGTTTAATTTTTGATTATTTTTCTTCGGTGTGCCAAGACTCAGACGCTTGAGCCAGTTCGCTTGCCGCAGTATCAATAGCTTTTTGGCCAAGTTCTGCGAATTTTTCGCGTCCAATCGATGCAACCTCGATCTCTGAACCGTCTTCTGCTTTGATCGTTACGCTGCCACCGTTTTGATCCGCTAGCATCTCACGGAGTGTCGAAACGTCAGAGGTAGACTTCGCATCTTCAAGTAGGGAGTTTGCTGCTTCAATATCTTCTGGCTGTACGGGAGTTTGAGCTATTGTTTCGATCATTACTGTATCCTTTTTGTTTTTGGTGAGCGGTAAGTAAATGCTATCACACTTATGCCTATATGTCAAGCGTATAAACGATTACCGTATTAGCACTCCAACTTGACGAGTGCTAATTTTCTTCGCTACAATTAGACCATTACAGTAGCAACATAACGGAGGAAAGTATGAGTTCACCAATCAGCCCATTAGGGGATCGGGTCGTAGCTGTACGCGAACAAGCGTCAGATAAAACAGCGAGCGGATTATATCTACCTGATAATGCCAAAGAAAAGCCCGTCCTGGCTAAGGTAGTCGCCACCGGTAAAGATGCGAAAGCAGTGAAAGTCGGCGACAAGATCTTATATAAGGAGTATTCGCCAACCGAGATTAAGATAGATGGCACAGAATATTTGATCGTTAAAGAAGACGATGTACTAGGAACAGTGGCATGATTTTAGATACTGTTCAAAGTATGTTTCTGCTGATTATCGGTGTCATGGCGATCCTTATATTGCTACGTATCTTGTTTATCGTTCATCGCCAGGCTGACAACGTGAAGGAATTAGAAAAGCGACTACGCATGATGGAGCAAGGTGAGGCTGCCGAGATCTTAAAAGCCGAAGAAGGAGAAAGGGAGTAATGGCAAAACGAGTTTTTTACGATGATGACGCACGCGAGCGTGTGTTAAAGGGCGCTCAAGCACTCTATGATGCAGTGAAAGTGACGTATGGGCCGAAAGGCAACAATGTGGTGATTGCTAAGGGCTATGGTGGCCCTACTGTGACACACGACGGCGTTACTGTGGCCGAAGCAGTGGAGCTACCCGAAGATGATGATGAGACTCTGGGATACAAAGTAGGCGCGGAGCTAATAAAGCAAGCAGCCAGTAAATTGAACAAAGCTGCTGGTGATGGAACGACTACTGTAACGGTTCTAACCTACAACATTCTCAAAGAAGCCAATCGACTGATCGCTGCCGGCCACAACCCGCAGGAGCTGCGCCGGGGGATTGAAGAGGCTGGGCGCGAGGTCATTGCGCAGCTAGATAGCCTAAGCGAAAGCATTGAAGGTAAAACCGCGCGTGTAGCGGAAGTCGCTACTATATCGGCTGGCGATGAAACAATCGGTACGCTGATTGCCGATGTGATTGCTAAGGTGGGCAAGGAAGGCGTTGTAACAGTTGAAGCTGGGCAAGGCCTTGAAATGGAAGCCGAAGTTGTAGAGGGCTTTAGCTTAGATCGAGGTTGGGCAAGCCCATTCTTTGTAACAGATGCCGGCAGGCAAGAAGCGGTGTTTGATAAGCCATCGATTGTTATCACCGATAAGAAGATATCGACAGCCGCTGAACTTTTACCGCTTGTTGAAAAGTTGGCCCAGGCCGGCAAGAAAGACATCGTGCTTATTGCCGATGAGGTTGACGGAGAAGCATTATCCATTCTTGTGCTCAATAAGCTAAAAGGTGTTTTAAATACCGTAGTTGTAAAAGCACCAAGCTTTGGAGACCGTCGTAAAGATGTAATGGCAGATATTGCGACGCTGACCGGTGGGCAAGTGATTTCAGAAGACCAGGGTCTAACATTTGAGAATGTTGGACTTGAAGTGGTAGGAAGTGCACGTAAGGTGATCGTTGCCAAAGATGAAACAACAATCATCGAAGGTGTTGGGCACGCCGACAGCATCTCAAACCGCATTAAGCAGATTCTGGCACAAGCTGATAATGCCAGTAGCGAGTATGACAAAGAACAATTTGAAAAACGTGCAGCGGCGCTTTCGGGTAAAGTTGCTGTTATTAAAGTGGGTGGTGCCACCGAAACCGAGATTGACGAAAAGAAGTTCCGCGTTGATGATGCCGTTGCGGCAACTAAGGCTGCGTTGGCCGAGGGTATCGTGGCTGGTGGCGGTGTGACGCTGGTTAATCTTTCGGCAAATATTTCGGCGGAGGGTGCGGATAGCGTTTCAGCTGGTCGCTCAATTTTGAAAAATGCGCTGCGTCAACCGTTCCTTCAGATCACGGCGAATGCTGGCCTGAATTCAGAAGCGCTTTTGGCGCAGGTCGAAAGTGGTAAACCGGGCTTTGGTGTCAATGTAATGAACCCCGAAAAGGGACTCGTAGATGTTAAAAAGGCAGGCGTGATTGATCCAGCACGTGTCACTAAAGAAGCGGTACAGAATGCGGTTTCAATCGCTAGTACGGCTGCAACTATGGGCGCGCTCGTTGTCGACATCCCTGAAAAAGAGGCAATGCCACCTATGGGCGGCGGTATGCCAGGCATGATGTAAGAACGCATGTAATAAAAAGTCCGGAGCGAATCCGGACTTTTTTGTAGGGTGATTAATCTACTGCTTTGGGCCGCTGAGGAAATCGATTTCCTTAATGATATCGAGTAGGGCTTGCGCACGGCGAGATTCATCCTCGATCAATTTAGCGGTTTCGTGAGCCGGTTCGATCAGCGTTTTGTCATCGGTTGAGCGAAGTAGGAGCAGGTAGGTGTCAAACTTTTCTTCAGCTGGAATGTTGAGCTTGTCGACGAGTGGGCGAAGTTCGCTAAGGGCTTCCTGCTTTACGCCGCTTAGGTCATCGCCGAGTGGTGTAGCCACTGAAGGGGTAACCACAGGGGGTACTGCCAATTCGGGCTCGACAGCTGGTTCTGGCTCAGGAAGTGCCGTGTCATCGGCAGCGGGTGCTGCAGTAGCGGCATCATCGGCAGGGGTAGCTGCATCTGCCTGTAAGTCGACACCTGCTAATACCTTGGCCAATTCCTGGTCGTCACTGATTGGTTGCTGCGATTGATCTATCGGTTCTACGTTTGCCATGCCCACCTCTGATATTGATTATGCTTCTAAGTTGATAATACTGTACCATAGATACAGAATTACCCGCAAGGAGGCTATGAACCGTGCTCGACGACATGAACATCTTGACCAAACGCGACAGCGAATCAACCCTCGATTCCAGTACGTTGCAGTATCAGCAGACTACTATGGATATCGATATTATTCATCCGAGCCACGATGAGCGGAGCATTACTCGAGTGGTTGCTGTCGGTATGGGTGGATCGGCGTTGGCGTACGAGTTTATTAAAACGTGGCTTGATTCGGAACTGAAGGTGCCCTACGAAATCGCTAAGTCATACGCATTCCCAGCAAGTGTTGATAAAAATACGTTGGTTGTTGCGAGTAGTTGTTCTGGCAATACTGAAGAGGTGCTTGCAGCCCTTGATCTGGCGCTCGAGAAAGGTGCTCAAGTTGCAATTGTAGCCGGCGGAGGTAAGCTTGCCGAGCGAGCTGAAGCTGAAGGTATCGCGCATGTGGTGCTGCCACCGATTCATATCCAGCCGCGTATGCTAACTTTCGTACAAGTTCGAGCACATGTCGCGCTACTTGGACTATTTGGCCTGCTTGACGCCGAGCGACTGCTTACTGAAATTGCTGCTACACATGATTGGCTCAAGGATCAGACTGATCAATGGGCCAAAGAAGTGCCAACTGATAAGAACCTGGCAAAGCAATTAGCTCTTCACGCGGTTGGTAAAACACCAGTATTTTACGGCGGACCACTTTCATGGTCACTCGCATACAAATGGAAGATTAGTTGGAATGAGAATGCCAAGAATGTGGCATTTTGGAATCAGTATCCTGAAGTAAGCCACAACGAATTCATTGGTTGGAGTTCGCATCCGGTTGAGAAGCCGTTTGCTGTAATTGACCTTGTGAGCCCACTTGAGCACCCACATGTGCTTGCTCGATTTGAAGTTACCGATCGGTTACTTAGTGGTATTAGGCCGGCGGCAGTGCGAATTGATCTTTTAGGTGACAGCCTGCTACACCAATTGCTAAGAGCGCATGTATTGGCTGACTATGCCAGTATCTACACGGGAATTTTAAATGGTGTCGATCCTGGCCCGGTGCCACTTGTAACCAAGCTTAAGGAAGAGCTCGGTAAACTATAAAACCTAGTGGTAGCGTCGAAGGGATTCGATAGGATCCTTACGAGCTGCACGAATGGCTGGGTAAAGACCAAAGAGTACGCCGACGCCAAGTGATAAGCCGAAGGCCCAGCCAACAATCATCCAGCTGAACGTTGGATCGTATGGAATAAGTAAGCTCACAACAAAAGCAATGAAGTAGCCGCCTAGGAAGCCGAGTAAGCCACCTAGGAAGCTGATGATCAGAGATTCTATGAGGAACTGACTAACAATCGTGGCGTTGCTCGCGCCAACCGCTTTTCTCAGTCCGATCTCGCGGGTGCGTTCTGATACGCCCACCAGCATGATGTTCATAATTCCAATTCCACCAACCAGTAAGGAAATGCTGGCGATGACTGCCATGACGATACTTACGAATTTGAATAATGCACTTGTTGGCTTGGCGATTTCTTGGCCAGTAAACACATCAACATCCTTTTGATCATCGTGGTTTTTCTGCATGGCTTTTTCGATTGCCGACCCATATGCACTCATGTCGGTTCCTGGTTTCGCTTTGGCATCGATTTGCTGAATCTGGGCGACTCCGCCGTTAAAGAGTTTGCCACTTTCGAACGATATGATTGCCGCGTAATCGAAGTCGACATTATTGTAATTAATTGGGCGGTTTTGACGCTCTAGGACACCAATTACGGTGAAGGGCTGACCGCGAATCAGGAAATTTTGACCGATCGACTGCTCGGTACCAAACAGGTCAATCGAAAGCTGTGTACCAATGACTGCGGTGTTCTGCTTCGTAACACTGTCGATGAACTGACCCTCGCTAATATTGAGGCCGGCGATATCTTGCATTTCCGGCGAGGTTGCAACGATCGTGCTGCGCGGGGGTGTTGCGAATGATGTTCGAACGCTACCTGATATTGTCATGAGTGCCGCAACTGCTTCTGTGTCATTAATGTTTCGGATTGATTCGATGTCTCGCTCTTGGAAGGGGCTCGTTGAGTAGGCGTTTGATGGAGACGGGTTGGAGAGGTCGGCGAGGGTCGGTTGACCGGTGCTCGGGCGCACGACTGCGATCGAACTGCCTAACTCGGCAACTTGCTTGCCAATCACTTTGTTGACGCCACCCGAGAGCGCCAAAATGGCTGTAATGCTGGCAACTCCAATCGCAACGCCTAGCATAGTGAGGAATGCACGTAATCTTGAGCGGTCGAGTGACTGACGGGCGGTACGGTAATGATCTGCAAGTAACAACATTATTTTTTACCTTTACGTTTGGTGTATTTTCGTTTAGTTTTCGGTTTACCGAGGGGTCGCTTCTCGCTCGAGGCTGCAGGTAGAGTAGGGTGCGCCGTGTCGGTATCAATGTGGCCGTCGAGCATGGTAATAACTCGAGTAGCGTAGGTGGTTAAGTTAGGGTTGTGCGTCACCATAAGGATTGTATTGCCCTTTTTATGAATCTCGCTGAGTTCTTCCATGATGATATGGCTTGATTTCGAATCGAGATTACCGGTTGGCTCGTCTGCCAAGATGATGCTCGGGTCATTCACAAGTGCACGAGCGATTGCAACGCGCTGGGTCTGACCTCCGCTTAACTGCCACGGCATGTAGTATTCACGTTCTTGCAAATGGAAACTCTTAAGTACATCGCTGGCGCGCTGGATACGTTTCATGTGATGCAAACCGCTGTACGTTAAGGGAAGCGCAACGTTTTCGAGCACATTAAGACGTTCAATAAGATTGAAGCTTTGGAAGATGAACCCAATCTGCTCGGCACGAATTCGGGCCTGTTTGCCGCCACGCAGATCTTCGACGTTCCTTCCGTCCAACACATACTCACCGTCCGTAGCTCGATCAAGCATCCCTATGATGTTAAGAAGCGTCGTTTTACCGCAGCCACTTGGCCCCATGATCGCGATGAATTCACCCTTCTGGACAGTTAAGTCAACACCGTCGAGCGCATAGTGTTCGGCATCACCAACCCCGAACCGTTTTTTCAGGTCCGTCAGCTGTATGACTGGTGAGCTCGCAGGTTTTGCCATAAGTTACCCTTTATTATAGAAGTGGCTTTAAGGTAAAGGCAACCTTTAGCGTTCCGTTAATTTAACAACTGATATACGATATTCACTAATGGACCGAAAAATACACAAATTACGAAAGCTAAAAGACGTCCCGGGAGCACTTGGAGTGGGGCGGGGCAGTACTTTGTGGCGAACACGCCGTCATGTTCGCAAGGTGCGGCGATTTGGCCGAAACCTTCGCCGAGCTAACTCCCTGCGGCCAGCGACATATAAAGGTTTCCATATATATAAGGATGTTGATGAATTTGCCGAGGCGTTCTTTCCGGACTTTACGCGTGGCATTTCAAAACAGGCTGCCTTAGCTAGGGTCAAAGAGATGATTGGACAACTTGGATATAGCATAGTTGAGCAAGATGAAAAAAAGCCATGGGGTGGCATGTACCGTATGCCAGATGAAGAGGCGGGGCAATTCATTCATGATTTCTTTCCCGGACTGACGCTCGATGAAGCACGACTTGGTCGAGATGACGTACGCTTAAGTCCAAAGTTCCTACTCATTGCTCCCGGCACTAGGTTAAGCTGGCAGTACCACAACCGAAGGGCGGAACGTTGGCACTTCTTAACAAACGGTTCATATACTATTTCCGAAACGAACGATCAGCCAGCGCCTACTGCGGCTCCAGCGGGCACGATCGTTCAGCTTAGTGCCAAACTGCGTCATCGTGTTGCATCTCAGGACGATAGCCAATACGTACTGGTGGCAGAGATATGGCAGCATGTCGATCCTCGTGAACTTTCTGACGAAAACGACATTATTCGCATTCAGGATGATTTCAAGCGCATCTGATTCGTAGGGTACAATAGGAGATATTGGAGAGGTGCAGGAGTGGTTGAACTGGCACGCCTGGAACGCGTGTAAAGGAGCAATCCTTTCGAGGGTTCGAATCCCTCTCTCTCCGCCAAACACGAATATGTAAATCAGGAGTTGCCATCATTACTACCAATGATCATCGATACGCTGTCATTGTTGCCGGCGGATCCGGCACCAGGCTATGGCCGCTCAGCCGTGAAGAACTTCCTAAGCAAATGCAGAAGTTTGTGAGCGACAAAACACTCATAGAAGAGACTGTTGATCGTATTGCCGACGTTATCCCGTACGATCATATCTTCATTTCAACGACGATGAACTATGGCGATAAGATCGCTAAGTTACTTCCGAATATCAAGAGCGAGAATATCATTGTTGAACCTGATAGGCGGGGCACAACTGCTGCGTTCGCGCTCTTTTCGAGCGTTATTCGCGCGCGTGATCCAGAAGCAATTATTTTCAGCCTTGCATCAGACCACGCAATTGCAGATCCGACACCATTTCAGCGAACGATAACAGATTCATATGAGTATATTGCAAACAATCAGCAGTCGATTGCGCTCGTTGGTGTTACGCCTACGCAACCGGATACTGGACTTGGATACATAAAAGTCGATACGCTCATCGCGGATGATCCCAAAATTTACTCTGTTGAAAAATTCATTGAAAAACCCAAGCTAAATGTCGCGAGGCGTTATGTGGAAGCAGGCAACTATTATTGGAACGCTGCATATTACTGCTTTAAAGCAGCGACGCTCCTTGAAGCATACGATGAAGCGGATCCTGAGATTGGCGCCTGTGTGAATGGCTATCTTGAAACCGGTAATATTGATGATTTCATGCGGACTCCTGAAAAATCGCACGAAATCGAAATCATAAACGCCAAACGATTCCCGCTGGTACTCGTACCAGGTAGTTTTACCTGGAGTGACATCGGAAACTGGGGAGCCTTACATGACCTACTTTCAGAAGCGAGTGGGCACGAAAAGGGCATGGTGTCGAATGGCACAAAGCACGTTGACATCGATAGTACCGACTGTCTGGTGATATCGAACGATGACAAGAAAGTTATTGCAACCGTTGGTTTGAAAAACATCATTATCGTTGATACCGAAGATGCTCTACTCATCATGGACAAGGGGCATAATCAAGACATTAAGTCGGCCCTTAAAATGATGAAAGACCAGGGCTTGGATCAATACTTATAAGGAGTCATATGAACGTACCGAGTTATTTCACCCCAGAAGCGATTGAAAAGCTACAGACAGCCGAGAAGAAAATCGTGCATATCGTGTTGATCGCGACTAAGCCAGATATCATCAAGCAGGCACCACTTTATAAAGAGCTTCAGGCCCGCGGCGAAATGGTATTACTATGTCACACTGGCCAGCACTATGATTTTCGCTACAGTGGCGGTATGGAAGAAGAATTTGGCTTAACGGTGGATATTCACTTGAAGATTGACGGTAGTCTACATAGCAAGATTGCCCAGATGATAGAGCGATTTGGAGAAGTTGTTGAATACCTACAAAGTACTGGTAAAACTCCAATCCCGTACATTCACGGCGATACGAGTACGTCTATGGCGATTGGCCTTGGTTCGTATATGCACCGCGTTGCCTGCGTTCACGTTGAGGCAGGCATCCGCACACTTACGCCAAAAGCTGAACTGTACGAAAAATTCTACGCTGATTTTAAAGCCGGTACATTCAACTGGGACGAATACTACCAGGCACAGCAAGTTCGCGACAATTTTGAATTGGGCAGTATGGAGCCGTTTCCTGAGCAATTTAATACGCGTGTATCGGAACCTGCTTCTGGGTATCACGCCGCACCGGTTGAACTTGACCGCGAGTTCATGCTTGCCGAAGGCTTTACACCTGACACGATAGAGGTTGTAGGTAACACTGTGGCTGATGCAACCTTCCAGGCTATCGAAGATTCAGAGAAATCGACAATCTTTGAAACATATCCGCAGCTCGAAAACGGCAAATTTGTACGGTTTTGTATTCACCGGCGCGAGAATACCCAGGACAAAAAGCGATTCACGGTATTGATCGATGCCATGGAAAAACTCGTGCGAAGTGGGGAGAGTGTGCTGCTTATATCCTTGTTCGGCACCGAAGAAGCGATCGACAAGTTTGGGCTCCGTGAACGAATCGTCGCGTTAGTAGACGAATATCCTGAGACATTTATTTACTCCGACGTTTGGCCGTACTACCGCGATGTGATTGCGGCAATGCGAAAGTGCGCGGCAATTGCGACCGATTCGGGTAGTATGCAGGAAGAGATGAACATTTTGGGCGTTCCGTGTGTGACGCTGCGCTTTGGAAGTGACAGGGGTGAATCGGTGCTAGCCGGCGGAAACGTGCAAGCGCCACCAATCGATAGTGACTTTGTCGTTGAAATCATTAAGGGCGCCATGAGCAACCAGCAAATGGCTAGCGTTGGTAATATATACGGCACTAATGTTTCGAAACGGCTCATCGACGGAGTGCTTGCCCGAGTCGATGAGACAACTGGCTTATTCCACACCGAAGAAGCACGACTTAAGCTCACGAGCATTACTGAGTAGGCACCAATAATATGGCAATGGATAAACCCGCGGCATCATGGAAACAACGGCTGCGGGCTTGTCTGCTGCCTACGATCTCGTTCGCCACAGGATTCTCGCTGCTTACATACGAACTGGCCGCGGCTCGGGTGCTCGCGCCGACTATCGGTAGTTCTACCTATGTATGGACAGGTGTCATTGGCGTCATTATCGCGTCTCTTAGCCTTGGCTTTTTTATCGGTGGTCGGATTGCTGATAAGCGCAACCGCAGAACCGATCTGGTGTGGCTACTCATACTCGCCAGTTTGATGGCTGTTAGCACCTTACTAACGTACGAGAACGTATTACAGTCGATTGCCGAAACCGATTGGGATAGTAGGTGGCAAGCGGTTGTAGCAGCAGTTGTTTTGTTTGCTCCTACTAGTTACTTCATTGGGATGACGAGTCCGTACCTCGCCAAGCTTAATGTCAGCTCGCTTACGATGACTGGCAGGGCTGTCGCTAATTTGGATACGTTTAATGCGATCGGCGGTATCGCGGGTACCTTTGTAACCGGGTTCATCTTATTTGGGTATATCGGTGCGCACGAGGCCATTAGCCTTGTTGCCATTATCCTTCTATCACTTAGCTGGACGATCGCTCCACGCATATATATAGGTAAGCGCATAGCCGTGACAGTGATACTGCTGGTGTGTGCGTTGTCGCCGCAATCGGCAGTACAGGGGGTAACAAAAATTGACACGGCCAGCGCTCATTACGAAGTGATCAGTGGGTTTTGGGGATATCGACCAGTCACTGGGCTAGTAACAGGGCCAACAGGCACGCAGTCGGCGGTGTACCAGGATAAACCGAATGATCCAGTGTTCTGGTACGTACAGGAAGCAGTTCGGCTGGCCGTTGAGCGCCAGCCGAAGTCAATTTTAGTGCTTGGTGGTGGGGCCTTTACGATGCCGCAGCACCTTAGCGAGCGTTTACCGCATTCGCAAATCGATGTAGTTGAGATTGATCCCATGCTCGAAGATATATCGCAAACCTACTTTGGCTACACACATCCTAATAATGTGACCGAGATATTTACCGATGCTCGCACCTATACTAATAAGACCAACAAAACATACGACATGATAATCGTGGATGTGTACGGTGATACAACTATCCCATTTACATTTATGACAAAAGAATACGGCCAACAACTGGCACGTATTCTGGTAAATAATGGTTTAGTCGTTGCGAATGTGATTGGGGGAGAAACCGGAGCGTGCCGCGAAACACTAACGGCCGTCGACGCTTCCTATAGAAGTCGTTTACCCTATGTCTGGTATGCAACGGAGTCGGGGCATGCCGAGGAGCGGGCGAATTACATCATGGCGTACGCAAAATATGACGCAAAACCAAAAGGGCTCAAAAGATTTACGGACGCACTAGGTAGAGTGTATACGGATAACTTTGCGCCCGCCGAGCGGCTGTACTACGGCTGTCTTGAGCGCGGCAAATAAATAACTCACCATTACGGTGAGTGGTTGCAGTGGCAGGGAGGGGAGCATTTCGCTCTCCTCCCTGCCACAAGTTCTTCGACTGCGTGGTCAGGCCCTGGCGAGGGTCTTCTTGTGGGACTTGCGACCCGGCTTGCGCTGCGTGATGGCGTCGCGCAGAACCAGCTCCTCCTCGCTGCGCACCGTGGGCGCCTCGTTGGGCTGGGCCAGCTCGTCCCCGCTCGGTACCGTCCTGGTCGTGTAGACCAGCTTCTCGGGCAGCGGCTTGGGAGTCACAGCCTGCGGGCCGCGACTCTGCCTCTTCTCGATGAGACTCGAGAACCACGGCTGCATCTGGCCGACGAAGGCGTTGACCGGCAGGTCGTCGCCCACCCTGGAGAGGCAGTTGACGAAGATGTCGTTCACCATGCGAGTGACGCGCTCGGGCGTCTCCGGCGGGGTGAGGTCGCTGTCCTTGACGTAGAACTGGATCAGAGCCTCGGCGTACGCGTCGGCCAGCACCAGGTCATCGCTGCACCAGTGTGCGAGCTTGCGACTGAGCTTCGTGGTGAAGTCGGACTTGGCCTGGAGGACTGCCGCACGAATACGGCGGACCTTGGCCTCGTGGGCGGCGTGGTCGCGGCGCTCCTGCTCGGCCTGCTGGCGCAGTTGCTCGAGCTCGGTCTCACGGGCCGTTCGAGCGGCCTTGCGGGCTGCTGCTGCTTTCTGCGTGCGGAGCCTGTCGGCCTCCTCGCGCTCCTTGGCCTGAGTGATCTGGGCGTTGAGAATGGACATGATTGCTCCTTTCACGAAGCAGTCGAAGGGTTGTGGATGTGCTGATCGCCTTGGTACGATCGTGTTGAATATCATTCTATCATATATAGTCATAAATGTCAATGTAGTGTGATTAAAATAAAACCATAAACACTACATATAGCGTTGTAAATAACAAACAGCACGCTAATTGTGGCACACCAGGGGTAGCGTAGGATGCTTGTGCTTGTAGTTAAAAAAACGCATATAAAATACTTGCATGGCCTACATGTGGGGTCTATAGTAGTTCGCAGACCACTACATATGTAGCGTTCCAATAAAATAGACAGACACGCAAGGCACCACTACTGCAGATAGGCCGGCTCGACCCGGTTAGGTGTGCTTTGTGTTCGCTCAAGGATCCTGGGGAGGTAACGAGCATCTGTCACAGAACATAAAACTAACCAATAGGGGATACACTGTGAACGGAATCCATGTGGTAAAGCGAGACGGCACCCGCGAACCATTCGACGCCAATATGATCAACCTAGCCTTAGTAAAGGCTTCTGAGGGACTGCCAGACCAGATTTCCAAAGTCGTTCAGGTAGCGGCTGAACTACAACTGACATTATTTGACGGTATCACCAGTGAGCAACTGGACGAAGCGGTCATTCACACCGCACTGCAAAACGTCAAAGATGACCCCGACTTTGACACAATCGCAGCACGCCTGCTTCTCAAGAACATCTACAAGAACATCTTAGGCGACTACGAGACCGATGCAGACTTAAAGAAACTCCACGAAACCAAGTTCGCCGAATACATTAAGTTCGGTGTCAAAGAAGGCCTACTTGATACTCGTATGAGTGACCCGAAGGTGTTCGATATCAAGAAATTGTCTAAGGCACTTGACCCTTCGCGTGACGGCCTATCGAAGTACTTGGGTGTTGTAACGAACAAGAATCGCTACGCGCTTCGTAAACAATCAGGTGCACCGATTGAAGTTCCACAGTTTACCCACATGCGTATTGCTATGGGCCTAAGCTTCAATGAAGAAAACCCAACCGAAGCAGCTATCGACTTTTATAAGCATATGTCTAACCTGGACTACGTACCCGGTGGCTCAACCCGCGTAAACGCTGGCGGTTCATTCCCACAGCTCTCGAACTGCTTCTTGATCGAAGTGCAAGACGACATGGAGTCTATTGCCAAAGGTATTCGCGATGTTATGTGGATCGCCAAGGGTACCGGCGGTATCGGCATCAGTTTAAACAAACTGCGTGCGGCAGGCAGCCCGGTCAAGACCACAAATACTGAGTCGACTGGTCCAATCCCATTCATGAAGATGATCGACACGGCGCTATTTGCGGTATCTCGAAAGGGTAAAAAGGCCGGTGCGGCCGCTATGTACATGGAGAACTGGCACCTGAATTTCCCGCAGTTCCTTGACCTAAAGCAGAACTCGGGTGACCCATACCTTCGTACGCGCCTGGCAAACACCGCAGTGTTCATTAGCGACGAATTTATGAAGCGAGTACAAAAAGGCCAAGACTGGTATTTGTTTGACCCAGCTGAGGTATCCGACCTACCAGAACTATATGGTGCAGAGTTTAGCGCCCGCTACGCCGAGTACGTAAAGCTAGCCGAAGCTGGTAAGATGCGTGACTTCATTAAGATCCCCGCACTGCAGCAATTCCGCCAGATTTTGACTATCCTGCAGGCCACAAGTCACCCATGGCTAACCTGGAAAGACACGATCAATGTCCGTGCGCTCAACAACAACACCAGTACAATTCACCTGAGCAACCTATGTACCGAAATTACCTTGCCACAAGATGCCGACAATACAGCTGTTTGTAACTTGGTGTCGATCAACCTATCGGCTCACCTAAAAGAAGATAAAACCTGGGACTGGGACCGCTTGGCTGCTTCAACTCGCAGCGCGATCCGTCAGCTCGACAACTTGTGTGACATCACTAACACGCCGATTCCAGAGGCTATGAACTCAAACCTTAAGAACCGTGCGCTCGGCTTGGGTATGATGGGATTCACCGATGTAATCGAAAAGCTGAGCCACAGCTACGAGAGTGAAGAAGCCTACCAGCTGATCGACGAATTAACTGAGTTCATTAGCTTCCACGCTATCGACGAGTCAGCTGATCTAGCAAAGACCAAGGGCGCCTATGAAACCTTCAAGGGAAGTGGCTGGAGCAAGGGAATCTTGCCAATTGACACTATTGACGAGCTTGAAGCTGACCGCAAGGTAAAAGTGAAGATCAACCGCAAGCACAAACTCGACTGGGACGCACTGCGCAAGAAGGTGAAGAAGGGTATGCGAAACGCAACACTTATGGCGATCGCACCAACAGCTAACATTGCACACATTGCCGGAACAACCCCTGGTATCGATCCACAATTTGCGCAGATCTTTAGTCGAAGTACTTTGAACGGTAAGTTCCTAGAAGTGAACACCAACCTTGTTCGCGACCTGAAAGGCCTTGGGCTTTGGGAAGAGGTCAAAGACGAACTGCTCGCGAAGCAGGGTGATATTCAAACTATCGACGCAATTCCGCAGCACCTCAAAGATGTATATAAGACTAGCTTCCAGTTGAGCCCGTACGCCTTTATCGAAGTTGCAGCACGGGCACAGAAGTGGGTCGACCAAGCAATTTCTCGTAACATGTACCTCGAAACTCGTAACATTGATGACTACGTAGATATCTACAGCGAATGCTGGAAGCGTGGCCTCAAGACTACGTACTATCTGCACGTTAAGCCACGTCACCAAGCCGAACAGTCTACAACCAAGGTGAACAAGTCAGAGGAGCTCGCAAAAACCAGCGGCGGTGCACGCAAGGCTGGATTCGGATTCGCGAAAAAGCAAACAGTAGGAGCTGGCTCATGAACAACGGCTGAAGGGAAATGAGCAGCCCGACAGATTTTCACACAAATCTGACGGCGCGATGAGAAAAACCGTAGGTTTGTCTCATACAAAAAGAAACTAAATAGGGTATAAGGGAATTAATCAAATGAACGCTACACAAATCCTCAACGACGACATGACACTCGAAGAAAAGCTAGCCGCTATCGACCTAGCTATGGCGAACGCACAAGCTGTCGCAGATGACCAAGCTCGTGCAAATGGCCAGGTGGCTGCACCACTCGATCCAGCTGACCTAACCATGTGCGAAGGATGCCAGTAGGCGAGCGTCCGTTCATGGGTCGACTAGAAATTGCCCCGGACGATTTAACAGCAGAAGCACAGATCGAAGCACTGCGGCAAAAAGCCACAGAACTCGGTAGCAATGTTATACCGTTGATGAACCCAGGTCAGCCGATCGTGGTGTATTACGGAACGAATCACGACTACCAATACGAAGCGCCAAAACTGGAACCCAGTAGAAGCGTATAATAGATAAGAGAGACAAGGAGGTGAAACTATGGCAGGAATCTTAGGCACTGGCATTCAGGACGGTTTGCTCCTAAAGCCAGTACATTATCAATGGGCAATGGATCTGTATGATCAGGCGGTTGCCAATACGTGGTTTCCGAACGAAATTCAGTTGGGGCAAGACCTGGCTGACTGGAAGAAGATGACTGACGAGGAAAAGCATGCGCTGACCTATCTCATGAGTTACTTCAACCCGAACGAACTGTTGGTAAATAAGGCATTGGCATTCGGCGTATATCCATACGTGAACGCGGCGGAATGTCACTTGTACCTCGCTAAGCAGATGTGGGAAGAAGCCAACCACTGTATGAGTTTCGAGTATGTGCTTGAAACATTCCCAATCGACCGCGACACGGCGTACAACGCCCACGTTGAAATCCCTAGCATGAAAGCAAAGGAAGAGTTCGAGACTAAGTACATCAAGCGTATGACCGAAGATACTTTGGACATTACGACTACCGAAGGCAAGAAGGACTTTGTTAAGAACCTGATCGCCTACAACATCATCCTTGAAGGTATCTGGTTCTACTCGGGCTTCATGGTGGCCCTCAGCTTTAGGCAGCGTAACCTGATGCGTAACTTCGGTTCACTTATGGACTGGATTATTCGCGATGAAAGCCTGCACCTTAAGTTCGGTATCAACCTGATCCTTACGACGCTCGAAGAAAACGAAGATCTTCAGACCGAAGAATTTGCTGCCGAAATTAAGCAGATGATCCTCGACGCCGTAGAAATGGAAGAGAACTACAACAACGACCTACTTCCAAAAGGTATCTTGGGGCTCAATGCTGATTACGTGAACCAGTACGTTAAGTACTTGACCGACCGTCGTCTTGAAGAGCTTGGATTTGAAGCTCACTACAAGGTTTCGAACCCTGCTAAGTGGATGGCCGCAGCCAACGACACACTCGAACTGGTGAACTTCTTTGAAAGTACCAACACCAGCTACGAAGTGAACGCTGGAGGCAGCAAGTAGTTTAACGTAACACTCGAAACAGGGTGCGGGGCTCATTAGTATGGAACCGCGCCTTTTTTCGCCCCAAAATTAAGGAATAATCATGGATATAAAGACAACGATTCAGACATCTACGCTCATCATCGCTCTCGCTATTATTTATTCGTTGATCTTTAGTATTGAGGCGGGGCGATAATGAAGACCGAAATCGAAGTAAAGTTTTTAAACGTCGACATTGATAATATTCGTGAACGATTAAAGGCAGCTGGCGCACATCTCGAACAGCCTATGCGTCTGATGCGACGCCAAGTATTTTATATTGTTGACCGAAGCAAAGATGCTTATCTAAGGGTTCGTGACGAAGGCAACAAGGTTACTATGACGTATAAGCAGTTCGACGCGATTTCAGTTGACGGTGCAAAGGAAGTAGAAGTCGTAGTAAGTGACTTTGAACAAACGGTTGATATCATTAAGCGTTCGGGTGTTGAGCCAAAAAGCTACCAAGAGACAAAGCGCGAAACATGGCGACTAGAAAACACTGAAATCGTCATTGACGAATGGCCATGGTTAGCACCATTTATCGAAATAGAAGGTGAGTCTGAGCAAGCTCTACAAAGTGTTGCTACGAAGCTTGGACTAGTATGGGACTCCGCAGTATTTGGTGCAGCAACCCAAGCATACAGAGCATCATATCCTGATATCAATCAAAATTTCATTATGGATGATCTGCCGGAAATCCGATTCGATTTGCCGCTTCCTGACCGTCTGAAAGGTGGGGCGTAATGGTCCAGCGAGCTCGCCGCGTATTGATGCTACTTGGTCCGGCGTTCGTGGCAGCTGTCGCGTACGTCGACCCAGGTAACTTCGCTGCTAACTTCTCGGCAGGTGCTGAATACGGCTACGCGCTTTTGTGGGTACTAGTTGTTGCTAATCTTATGGCAAGCTTGGTGCAATATCTAAGCGCCAAAGTCGGCCTTGTAACAGGCATGAGTTTGCCAGAAGTAATTGCCAAAAAATTGGGCCGTAAGAGCCGCATCGCGTATTGGCTGCAGGCCGAAGCTGTCGCTATTTCAACCGATCTTGCCGAAGTTATTGGTGGAGCGATCGCGCTTAATATCTTGTTTGGACTACCACTCCTCACCGGTGCAGTTATTACCGGGCTAGTCTCACTACTACTGCTCGTAATTTATACACGCCGCGGCCAAAAAATATTTGAACGCGTGATTGTAGGATTATTATTAATCATTCCGCTCGGGTTCTTTGCAGGCTTATTCATCCAGCCGCCAGATGCCGCGGGTCTTGTAGCGGGTCTTGTTCCGCAACTACGTACTGCCGACATGGTGCTACTCGCTGCTGCTATGCTCGGTGCAACCGTTATGCCACACGTGGTGTACCTTCATTCAGCGTTATCACGCGATCGTCACGGTAGGGTAGAAAAGGGCGAGTTGGCTCGAATGCTTAAAGCAACTAAGATCGATGTCGGTGCGGCTATGGTATTAGCCGGTAGCGTGAATATTTCAATGTTACTGCTCGCAGCCAGTGCGCTCGGCGGGGTAGAAGGCACGGATAGTTTAGAGGGTATATTCCACGCTCTTGGCAGCAACGTAAGCCCAATTGTAGCTGGATTGTTTGGCTTAAGCCTACTGGTGTCTGGTTTTGCATCTACAACCGTTGGTGCGCATGCTGGCGCGGTGATTATGGACGGCATGTTAAAGCGCAGCATTCCGCTGCTTGTGCGCCGAGTAATTACAATCATTCCAGCAGTTATAATCGTTGGTTTTGGCATCGATCCTACACAGGCATTAATTATTTCGCAGGTAATTCTAAGCTTCGGTATTCCGTTTGCCATTATTCCGTTGCTACTCGTATCTTCGAGCAAGAAGATTATGGGTGAGCAGAAGAACAACTTGCCAATCATCGTGATTCTATCGATTATTGTGGCGATTATTGTGGTGCTCAACCTAGCGCTTATTTGGCTCACTGTCATCGGTTAGTTTGACTCTCTCTGGGGTGGGGGTACAATGGTCCTATCCAGAACTCTTGTGAATCGAGGATGAAATGCCTGAAGCAACGCTTGAAGAAAACTGGAAGATCATTACCGGGCTCATCGACTACGGAGACGGCCAGGTTGCCAAACCCC
>ERZ761597.44-NODE-44-length-38761-cov-9.338035_pt1 | contig 38761 bp, 43 predicted proteins | sample MGYA00433093_ERZ761597 | MGnify/ENA primary metagenome ERZ761597 (study PRJEB28899, sample SAMN03785557) | bioreactor sludge metagenome | biome: EBPR Sludge; feature: EBPR Bioreactor; material: 0.22µm filtered reactor supernatant | place: Saint Lucia: Queensland... | reverse complement strand
GATCCGGGGTTATCTGTCGGCTACAATGTCGTAGCCGTGCCGGGCCGGTTGCCCGAGTCGTTCGACAGCCTCCAGGCGTGCTTGTAGAACAGGTAGTAGTCTACCGTGTCCGACAAGTGCGGGGCATTCTCCTGCGGGAAGGCAGGGTCTTTCTCCGCTGACTTGTTCTTGCTGTAGTCGGGGTTGATGTCGGTGCCCTGCATAGACAGCAGCACATTCTCGCACGCCTCATCATTGAAGCGCACCTTAGGCAGGAGAGGTTCCTCCTCGTCCATGATCTGTTCGATGAAGGTGAAGCGCTCCTTGTGCGCCTTGGTAGCCACACGCTCGGGCACCATGACTTCTGCAGCCCAGCCGTGCGACTCGAAGCGCTTGCGTATGATGGTGAATATATCGTCGGACTCTATGGGGTTACGGTCCCGCCCACGCGGCTCACCCCACAGGCGCACGAACTTGAACCTGTGATCCTTGAAGTGCTCACAGATGTCATCCACTAAGCCACGTATGCGCTTATCGTCCTTCACCCAGAACTGTCGCACGCATCGCTCGACCCAGTCCTGCTCCTGCCATACCGAACAGCAGTTGAACTTGCCAGAGAAGTCGAACGACATCTCCAGCATTTCATCCGTGCGAACATCGAGCATGCGCCCACTGTGGTCTCGGATGGGGGAGTAGGTGTGCCGAACCTCATCCAGCCTGTGGTAGAAGCCGTCCGGCAGTTTCTTGAGGCGGATATTCTCCACCTCAATCAAGTAGTCAAGGTGGCTGCTGGTTTGCTTTTGCGTGCGAAACCAGTCTTCGCCCAGGACTACCTGGTTATCCCTGGCGCTGGCCCAAAGGAACAGGTACTGGTCTGGGTAGGTCGCCGCCATTTGCTCCATGGCCAGCACCCACATACCGTCGGGTGTGCGCGGCTGTGAAGTGAGTATGAATATCGAGTGGTGCAGCGGGGTGTCGAACTTGTACAGGTTGCCCCGTACCATTTTGAGCAGCACCTTTTCCCAGAATGCCCGCTTCACGAAAGCGGCCTCGTCAATGATCCCTGCATCGTAGGAGCCGCCGCGCTGGCTGTTCGGCTTGGCGGCGCTCAGCATGACAACCGTGAATCCATTCCAAAATGTAATCACGTTATCGTACTTTTTCACCGGAGCGATGGGCCTTTTGAACCACTTGCACGGCGAATTCGCCCCCCATGGGTCTTTCCCGACCACGAAGTGACGGTTTTCAACAATGCCCATTTCGGCCAGTTTGGCCAGCACCGGCGGCAGCGTCATGTTCTTGATCTGTTCGATGGTCGTGCTGCTGAAAAACACCTTCGCTCTACCCATGCTGCGCAGCATGAACAGCAGCATGAGGCTAATCACCGTTGACTTGCCCCATCCGCGCCCGGCCACTACCGTCTTGATTTTCTGCGGCGCCGTGACGAAATCAATCTGCTTCTGATTGAAGTACACCCGCCGTTTATTCGTCGTCATCCCACTCCTCGGCCTCCTCCCCGGAATCTTCGGCCTGTGCGGCAAGGAATGCCGCCGGGTCGGCGGTTATTTCAATGTGCGGAATCTGGACTTCGTCCGGGTCAAGCATCGGAGCCTCATGCTGATCGAGACCCTCGAATTTACCCGCCTGCGTGTACAGGCGCTCGGCGATCGCCATCCATTCCGGGTCGGCGTATTCCTGACCATTCGGACGCTTGCCGTATGCGTGTTTTTCCGCAGCCTTGGCCATCTCGTAGAGTTTTTCCACCAGTATCGCGCGGCGCAACTCACGGTTTTTCTGCAAGAACGGTGAAAACAACTCGTAGATATCCCGCAAAATGCGGTTGGCCAGATACCACGATTCAGCGCCCGGTATGGCCTCCTGAATCGCCCGAATCGCCACCGACTCCTGCAACTCCCCAAACACCAGGTGGTACGCCTGCTGGAGGTGCCTGTAATACGTCTCCTCGAGGTCGTTCAGAACGAAACGTTCCGGCTCCAGCATGTGCATGCGAATCCGGCCGATCCTGTCGGATTTCTTGAAGTCCTCAAGGCTGTATATTTCTATTTTCGATTGCTTTTTTGACATGTTCGAGGTGCGTTCTCAACTCCTTGAGTTTTGCCTCGGCCTTTTCGAGGCGGTCGGCGGCTTCCGGCTTGTTTTCTTCGATTTCCCGCGCGAGATGCTCGATCTCGCGCTTTTTCCGTGAGATACCCGCCCGCAGGGAGTCGCGCAGCCCGATGAGCCGGAACGTATCCTCCGGGATCGGGTACTTCTCGTCCGGCTCCGGCAGGTACCCAAGTTCCTTGTATTGCCGGATTTCAGCGCGCACCATTTCAATTCGGCGCTGGATGATCTGTATTTTTTCGCTCACGGCCTTCCGTTGCCGGTCATTGGCACAGGCATGGAACGAGTTGGACAACTTGCGCCGCTCTACAAACAGGTTCGATTGCTGCATACGCAGCCCGCGAAGCACCTCGTCGTCGTCCTGATCAGCGTCCTCCTCCTCTGCCTCCACGGCTTCAGGTGTCGGCTCTGGAGGCTTCGTTTTATCCAGTTCGCGCTTCAGAAGCAGCGCATTGATCGCCGTCCTGTTCATTGCGAAAACCCGAAGCAGCGGGTGCGTCGGGTTGCGCCTTTTCAGTTCGTCGAGTTGCTCCTGGTATGTCATTCGATTGCGGCCGGTTGCATGCCCGACGGCGTCTCGTCTACCGTCGTGATTTCGATGTCACGGAAACCCCACTTGATGCCGTCACCCCACTGGTTGATCTTGTGTACAAGTTCAATCGGCTTCAACAGTAGTGCCCGCTTTACGGGCGTCTTGATCGCGACGTACATGTTGAAGGCGTTTCTGATCTCCGACCCGCTGGAGAGTTTTCCTTGGGTCTGTATCGCCGCAAGGGTCGGGTGAATGCCTTGGGCGCTGATGTTCGCGTCGTTCGACTTGTCGAATAGCGCCAACAGGGCGCCGTCCTTGAGGTCAACATTGAGCGGCGTGATCTTGATACCCGGGAATTCCTTGCCGAGTTGCCGGTTGATCTCGTACTCCGTCACAATGGCTCGACCAGCCTGCTCGAAGCCTGCGAGGAACTCGTTCAAGCGCTCAAGGAACGTTTTCCGGGCCTCGTCTTCGCGGCGCTTGGCTGCATCGCGCTGATCCTTGTTGGACTGCATTGCCGTGTTATCGAGAAAGTAGTCCCGAGGTATCTCGATGTGCCAGCGGATCGTGTAGCCGTTGCGCAGGTTGTTGATGTGGAAAATCGGGATGGCATTGGCGCATTCGATCCACGCACGGTCGCCCCACCAGGTGGGGATGCCGAGGTAGTCGTCGCACAGGATGTCGTCCATGCAGTGCAGCATGAACTTTTTCTGCATCTGGGCGGGCCGATAGGCATCCACGGCCACCGGCGTGTATTCGGGCCTGCGGTACTCCTTCCAGGAGCCGGACACATACCAGCGGGCAATTCGCCCGTCTTTCTGCTTCTCCGGACGCACCTGCCGCGCCTGGAATGCCTTGATGCTGTGTATGCCTCCTCGCAAGTCCCGCACGAACTCCGTGAAGGTGTTGGCATGGAAAATCAGGTTCCGAGCGCTGCGCAGCAGGTACTCGGTTTCGTCCACTCGGTCGAAAAAGTCCTTCGCACCCTGCGGGCACTCTACCTCCTCGACGATGCGCCTTGTTTTCCCGTCCGCGTCGCGTTCAAAGCGTTCCCGGTAGCACATCAGGCCGCCACCCACCGTGATGTCGCGTTTGGTGGCGATCAGTTCGGGCACGATGTTGTTGTCGAGCACAAGTTCCTCGCGCTCCTGCGGCAACAGGTTATTGCTACCCCACGACCATATCTCGGCTGATTTCCCTTCACCGTAGTTGATCTTCATCGCCTTGCCGGAGTTGCCGGGCTTGCTGGTGACGCTTGGCGTGGCAAAGGATACCACGGCCTGTGCGCCCTTCAGGTGGTAAATGCGTTCGCTGATTTCTTCGATTTCCATCAGTGTGTTACTTGGTATAGGTTATAGCCGATGATGTGGCTGATGAGCGGCGTGAGGTATTGCGCCGGCGCGTCGTAGTCGCTGATGGGCAAGGTGCCCTTGTCCACGTGAATGGCTCGCTTCCGGTCGTCCTTAGGGGCCAGCGCTGCACCGGTGCCGCTGCGCTTTGGCGCACCGTACAGGGCCTTGCTGACTACTTTTATGGACCCGCATTCCGTACCGGTGGCGCGCACGAAGGCGATCCAAAAAGGCTTGGTCGGCTCTGCCCGGATTTCGGCCAGAACCTGCTGGATGCTGATTTTACCGCGCCAGGTGACGTTCATGCAGCGAAGGTGTGGGTGTTAATTACCGATTGTTAGGACTTATATGCCCGCGTCGTCGCGGACTGTGTTCAACTCCGCGCCCGCGTCCTCCACGTCCGTGTACACCACGTCCGCTTTCAGGCGCGTGCGCCAGCGCCCGATGTCCTGCCGCATACCCCGTACCTCGTCGGCCATGCCTCGGAAAGCAGACATGAGTTCGGCTTGATCCAGACCGGGCACGCTCACGCCCGCAACGCTCGGCGCCGGCGTGGTAGAGTACCCGCCGTCGGCAAAACCGCGCCGGCGGATTCCTTCGAGAAAGTGCAGCGTCGGCGCATACTGCGGCGACTCCACCATCCACTTCGGCGCAACCCACTCGCGCTCGTGGACAATGCCCACCGGGCGATGCCCGGTACTGTCAGGCATTCCGATGCCGAAGCCGGTGAAACCACCACCCGCGAATTTTGTGTTGCTGATCTTGTTGATGGCAACGCCCGTGCGAGCCACCGCAATTGCTGTCTGTATTGCCCCGATAATTGGGCCGAGAATCGGGCCGAACTCAGAAACGCTCGCCCATATTTTTTGCACCTCGGTAACGCCTTGAATGGTGACTTGGGCGATTTGGAACGCCTTGATCGCTCCCGCATTCTTTTTGCGAGCAGCCTCATCCTGCCCAAGCAAATCAACGAATACCGAAAAGGCGTCGGTCGCCGTGGCGATTGACACTTTCAGTATTTGATCTTTCAGTTCAGCCGTCCGCTGCTCGTTGTCTACAAGTGCCTGTTGGTGGTCTGCGTCTACCTTCTCCTTTTGCTTCAGCGCGACCTCGAACTCCTTGGTTTCGGTTAGCCCTGCATCGCGCAGTACCTGAAGGCGTGTATTCAGCGACAGCCGCAGCAAGTCGAGCCGCAACAGTTCGCTGTTTTGCTCCAGCCCGAGTATCCGGGCCGTTTTTTCCTGCACAATGCGCACCTGCTCGTCGGCGCTCGACAGTTCCGCGTCCTTCAGCGCCGTACCGGTCTGGCTTTGCACCGGCTGCGGCCCGGACGTGGGCAGCGCGGCCAGCGGCGCCACGGTCGGGCGGTTCAGGGTATTCTGCACCTCCTGCAGTTTCTTCTGTGCCTCCAGCGCCGCCCGGCTCTCGGCCTCATTGAACAGCGCGAAGGCTGTAAGTTGATCCTGGTACTGCTTCGCCTTCAGTTCGAGGATGCGTTTGGCGTGCTCGCCTTCGCTGATTTCTTTTTTGAACAGCGCCCGGTCGGCCACGATCTCCTCCTTCAGGAAGGCGGCTTCGATGTCGGTCAGGCGTTTTTCGAGTTGTTTTTTGCGCCGATCTTCGAGCAACTTGGCCCCCGCTTCTGCCGCTTCTGCCGCTGCGGCGGCTTCCTCTGCCGCAATTCTGCGGGCATTCTCCCGTGCCTCATTTTCGGCCTCTGCCCTGGATGCGGCCAGCGCCGCATTGCGTGCCTCGGTGTAGGCTTCCCCGACGGTTTTACCGGCTTCCTTCGCCGCTATTTCTTGGCGCTTCAGGTCGGCTATTTCCGCCTGCAGGCGCTCGCGGGTGCCGGATCGGATAGACAGCGCCAGGTCTATTTCCTTCGCCACGATCTTCGCCGAGCGCACGAGGCCCTCGAAGTATTCAATGACGTTCGTGACGGCCTGTTGGGCCGCTGCGCGGAAACCGGCGAAGGTGGCCGGCACCGACTCAAACAGTTGTTTGAACCCCTCCACCACGCTGCCGATCTGCCGGAAAATGAAACCGATAACCGGCAACTCTTTCGCCCGCTCGATGAATGCGCCGACGCGCTCCGCAGCCTGCTGCAGGCCTGGAATAAGTGTGTTGAAGTAGAATTCGCCGATGGGCCGCACGAAGTTGTCGAACACGATGCGCCCGATCTCGTAGAACACCTGCCACACCTTCACCTGTGCCTGAATTATGGTAGTAGCGTAGTTCACCGCCGTAGCGTACTTGCCCGTGGCTTTTTCGCCGGTGGTGATGCTGTCGGTCAACTGGATCAGGAACTCGGTGATCTGCCGGAGAACCGGAGCCAGCGGCCCGACGCCGCGCTGGATGAGCCGACCGAACGACTCGGTTATTTCCCCAAGCCTGTTTTGCAGGATTTGGTACGGGCCAAGCCCCGCCTCTGCGGCGGCCTTGGCGGAGCCGCCTACCTGCGTTTCCAGTTCCTTCAGAATAATCCGCTGTGCGCCTGCGACGTCGCCGGTTTGCTGCAGCCGCTTGATGAGGGTAAGTTGATCCTCGCTGAACGAGATGCCCACCCGCCGCAGCGCCGTCACGCCCTGTACCGGATCGTTCAGCGCCTTGCCGACCTGTATCGCGCTGCTCGACAGGTCTTGCCCGAATGCCGTGGACAAGTCCTGCACGAGCGGGATAGTTTCGTCGAACACTTCGCCGCGTATCTGCTGAAATGTCAGCAGCAGGGCCTGTGCGCCTTGCGTGTCCTCTGCGGTGAACAGGGTGGTTTTCTCCAGTTCGTCCGCTTGCGCTTTCAGTTGCTCGAAGGATCGGCCCGCCGATTCTGCGGTGCTTTTCAGCGCTGCCTTTATCTGCGCGTCGGCCTTGGCGGCTTCGTCCACCGCCCGCAGGGCTTCGCGTCCGAAGTTGATAAGGCCCCCGATGCCCTCCTGCACAATGCTGAACAGCCCGAAACCTCCGGCAATGTTCAGCACCTGTTGCCAGCGGCTTGTTTCGGTACGAGCCTCCGCCATGCCCTCGCTCACGCCCCGCGTGCGCTGCCGCATGGTGGCCAGTTGGTCATTGATGCGGCGGTACTCGGATTCGAGCACCTTGTATTCGGGCGCTGATTGCGGGATCAGTTGAATGACCTGCTGCAGCTGTCGTGCCCGGGCCACGAGTTGCGCCGGCGCAAGTTTCGACAGGTCCACATTACCGACAGCCTTGCCGGCGTCGGCTATTTTCTTGACGGTTTCGCTCAGGTCGGCGCCTTCCTTGCGTGCGCGCCGGATGTCCTCGATAAAGGCTTTGTTGTCCTGAATGAGTTTTGCGTATGCCTTGCTTTCGTCGGTGAGGAAGGCAATGCTTATCTGAACCTCGTCTTTCCTAACTGCCATTTCTCAGGGTTTGCGCCACGTCGGCGCCCACCCGCGGGGGAAGCGCTGCCGCGACCTTGTTCAACAATTCGGTGACGGATGCCGTCTTGGCCGGATTCCACCAGCGGCGGCGGCGGTACTTGCCGGTCGCGCGTTTTTTCACGATGCCCCATGCTATACGGTTCAGAAATGCTTCGTCGCGAAGTGGACGACTTCCGTAGCGCTTGATGAAGCCGCGCTCAAAGTTTTCCAGGCCGACAGCATCGGCCCACTCCTCGATTCGCTTGATCGCCTGCCGGCCCCATTTGTCCTGCGCGGTTGGCTTCATGTCAATGAAGCGTCCGTATTCCTGAAACGCAATGAGGGCCTCTACGGCATCGCGCTGTGCCGCCCGTACTATTTCCGACTGTACCGACCGCTCCAGCACGCCCGACCGGCTGGCCGTGCGCGACAAATACGCCACCCGTGCTTGCACGAAACCTGCGGCCCACTCCTCCAGTTCGGAGGCGATAATCTGTTTCAGGTTGTCGGTCTCGGTCATCTCGAATACACGATTACGGTGCAGTTTTCGGTGACGCTGAAATACAGCGACCCGGCGCTCTGGAAGTAGTACTGCGCGTTCGTCGTCCAGGCTTGCCCGGACTCGATGGTTTCTTCCGACATGATCTCGTCGCCGCCGGGCGTGGTGCCGATGGACACGGTATTGTCCTGCGCGGTGGGCAGAATTACGATAGCATACACTAAGCGGCCGGCACCGATGCCGACCGTGCCGCCTGGCGCCACAATCAGGTTGCCGGGCGTATTGGGCAGCGTGATTGAGCCGCCGTCGTCGTCGCAGCAGTCGGGCGACTCGCATGCCGCGCCGATCAACTCGAACTCGGTGCGCCAGCCCCAGTCGTCGTCGGCACTCCACTTGGGTTTATGCTGGCTGCTGGCCGATTCCATATCGAAGTCGAACTGCGGCGGGAAGTTATCCGTGGCGCTCGCCTGCAGCGTTTGCAGGGCCTGCTCGGTCAGCAGGTACATTTCGTCGAGGCGGGCGTTCTGGCCGGCCTCGTCATCCCAGTCGGCGTTGCTGAGAAAGATGAACGCCGACGAGAACCGGCGCTTGAGGCCGCCAGACCGGATCATCTGAATCTCCGGCACTTCGAGCCAGAGCACGGGGTACACCAACTGGCTGTTCTGGCGGTTCAGTATCCTGTCCGAAGCGCCATATACGAAGGAGCAGCCCAGCGCCGTGGCGAGGGCCTGAAAATAATCCCGAAGGTCGGATGCGGTCTTGATCATGTCGGCAAATGTGGCCGCTACGCGGGGGCATCGAAAGGACACAGGCGCGCCAGATCATCACCGGCGATGAACGCAGACGGAAACACGAACTCTGGATCGGCCTTGTAGCGCGGGTCGTTGCGGCACATACTGATAAAGGTCAGATGCGCGGCCCAGTTGCGGCCTACGGCGCAACCCTCGGAAAAATAACCGACGAGCGTGCCGCGGTATTTCGGCGAAGTGCCGTGCTGGTTGATGCCGAACAGGCCGAGGTGTACCGGGTCGCCCGTACGTTTGCCGTCGCGGTTCCGGTCGCGATGCACCGGGATGTTGCTGCACTGGATCAGGGCAGGGTGCTCGATGTTCCATTTGTGGAATCCCAGTTTCCAGGCTTTGAACTGGCCGAACGCGATGCGGGCTACCCCGCCGCGCTTCTGCGCTGCGGTGCTGTATGTGGGCGCGTGTCCAGGCTCGGTGGTGGCCGGCTCGCACAGCAGCATGGACGGCGTGCCGGCGGCGTCGAATCCGATGACGATGCGCAGGTCGTTCCACAGGTCGGCGGTGTCGGCGTTGGGCCGTCCGTCGGGGTCACAACCTTCCACGTACACGATGTTCACCTCGCCCGGATTTCGGGCGATTTCGTAGCCCTTCAGGGCCATGTAACTCAAAATTCGTTCGGTGAAGGCTGGTGCCATTGTGCTAATTGATTTCAGTTCCAAAATCGGGTGCCTGCATACGCTGGTTCATCTGCATACGATCCATCTGGCGCTTCCGATCCACTAAGTACAGGCATACATCGTGAAAGGAGGTCTGATACACCTCCTCCACATTGCGCCCGAACGGTCCGTCCTGCGCTACATTGAAATATACGCCCCACCATCCAATCGGATTCGCTGTATTCGATTCTCCGGCGCCATCTGCGCCGGGTTTTTCCTGCTCATCGTCGCCAAACAGCGCCTTTCCGTACATTCGATGGATGTACAGTTTCAGCCCGGCAAAGTACATGAGCGCAGCAGTGGCCACTTCCGTCGGTACGCCCGCAAGGCGACCAGCACGGGCTTCGGCCTCCCAACGCGACAGCAGCGGCACCCGTACATCGCCGCGCCGCTCTACGGCGGTCTTGTCCGGGTTTTCTTCCCTGTACAGGGTACCGATGAGCAGGCGCATGGCTTCGAGGCTGCCCGTGCGCAGGAAGTTGCCGAAGGCCTCATCGGCTATCGGGTACTCCAGGGCCACAAGATTCAGTCCGTGCCCCTTGGGCGCGTGGTAGGTGCGACCGCGGTGTTCAAAGGAAAGCAGTACAGGTTCCGGGTTCGGATTGCAGTCGAGCCAGTCGCAGCGCTCCAATATGGCTGCAATGTCCAGGTCGTTCATGCCGAGAAAAACGGCCCTGGGCAGATCGAGTAACATTTGCAAGGCATCGAGTCGCCCGCGCGTGCCCGGGCGTGTCACCAGCGCCCGTAAAAGCGGTAACCGCCGCGCCTGCGCCACCTCCTCCCAAGCGGCGGGCAGGTCGCGGCGGAACTTCGAGCCAAATCCAAACCAGCGTCCGGGGACGCTTATCATTACCTGTTGCATGGGTTGCATCGTTATACCGTGGCAGCCACCGCCGCCGCTGCTATTTTAGCGGGCAATCGGCTTAGCCGCTGTCGCTTCTTTGTCGGTGCCGGCGATTGCGAGTTGTTTGGTTCCGGATTTTCTTCGGGTACTTCGGCCAGGCGGCGCGCCTTCAGGCGGCGCTGCATCGTGAGTTGCTTGAGTTCTTTATTCATTGTCTGGAAACGGTTGGATTACTATTTTTTCAGATTCTCAAGGGTTCGGCGCATTTCTTCAATCGCGTCGGCCACGCGGTCGTACACGATCATAGCCTCTTTGTTCATCGCGATCAGTTCGCGCTGGAGACCCTGCCGCTCGCGGTACAGGAATATGATGGCCGATATAAGGCTGGTGACGGCCACGGCCATGAAGATTATGAGGAGGCGCAGGATCGGGTTTTCGATAGCCTCGTAGGTCACCTGTATCGTTTCGCTGTGCATAGGCTTTAATAGGGGCAGCCCCCGCACCGGTGTGGGGGCGAGGGCTGCGGGTTTCAACTCAATCTTCCGATCTTTCTTCGGGTGGCGGGGGCGCTTCCGGCGCTTGCCACCAGTGTGCGTATTTCGGGTGCTGCTGCACGAACTCGGCTACCTGCTCCGGCGTGAAGTCCGCCGGGCGGATTTCGTGCGAAGTACCGGGCAACCGAATGCCGTGTTGGTAGGCCGGGCCTACATACGTCAGTTTTTGTGCTGCGGGTCGCTTGGCCATTAGTACGTGATTGCGCCGGTGTAGAAGTAGGGCGAGTACGCCGATTTCCAGTTGATCGTGACCTCATACCCGTTTTTCGGGTTGGTCTGTTCCTTCACGGATACATCGCAGCCGTTGCCCAAGGCGCCGAGCAGGCGCTGTTGGCCGTTGCGGTCTTTCACGATGCAAATGAAGTTGTCGCCGGTCATGCCGTTCAGCACGAACGATTTCGCGTCCTCAAGTTTGAGCACGAAAATCTTCACAGACGTCGTCCATTCCCCGTTTGCATCGCGGGTGCTCTCGAACGACATGTCTTCCTTGCTGAAGTGCCACTTGTAGAACACGCCTGCGGTAACCGCCGGCGGCCCTACGGCAGAGGCGCGCATGGTAATGTCATCGGAGATTGTATGTGTGCCGTCGTCGGCAGCGGGCACCGTCGTGATCTGATCCTCGCAGGTCAGGGAAAGCATTCGGTCGAGACCGGGAGCATTGAAGCCGCCGCAGAATTGTTCAATCTCGCCGACAGAGCATACACATGCCATGTTGTTGTGTTTTTAGCGTGTTAGTTAATGGGTTGAATGGCGCCGGAGCCTATTGCGATCAGTTCGCGCTGCACATCTACGTTGCCTTCAATGTCGGCGGGGGTGTACAGGCGCAGCATGCTGCCATCGGAAAGTTGCACGCCGTGCAGTACGGTATAGTCCTTGCCGTCGAGGGTGAAAGAGCCTCGGATCGGCGCAGGTTTTCCGGCAGGCACCGATGCCATCAGCGACTCCACCTTGCCTTTCAGGGCTTTGATTTCCTCGGATTGCTCGGCGATCACTTCGCCCTGCGCCTCCACGAGGCTGCCAAGTTCTTCCTGCGTGACGTTTTCTGCTGCAGGGGTTTCCTGCGGCGCGGCGGATTGTTTTTCCAAATGTGGTGTGTTCTGCTTCATTGCTTAGGCTTGATCGTTTACGACGAGGATTCCATCTTTCTGCATGAGGATTTGAGCGCCCATGCGGAAGTCCATCCAGAAGTGGAGTTCGCGCTTGTCCTGCTCCACGTTGAACATGACGTCGCTGGGCGAGTCAATACCGATGGTGAGGTTTTCGCGCGGCGTGATGACCACCCGGCCGCTACCCGCCATGCCGTTGATCGGGATGATGCGGCAGTTGCCGTTGCCCATCTCGTACTCGATGCCGCGGTATCCGGCGGCAGTGATCTCGGTGTAGGCCGGATCAATTTTGTACGCATCCTTGTAGGCTTTGCGGTAGAGGTCGTACATGGTGTACGACATGAAAATGTCCGTGCCGTTTTCTTTATACACCGACGATACCGCCTCCCACATCACGCGCAGTTTGTCAATGATATTGGACACGCTGATCGCGCCGGTGGCCACAGGGGTGATGTCTGTCGCCGTGATTGCATCGGCGATGATCGTCAGGTAGCCGTCGAAGGTTTCGCGCAGGTAATCGCCGGATGCAGGCGAAGCCGCGGCCTCGCCGCGCCATGCTGCGTACTCGAACTCCTGCTGGAGTTTGGCGAGCACCTTGTCCATGACATAGGCCTGGAACGGCCAGTCGGCAGGGTTTTGTCCCTTCTGACGCATTGCGCCCATGTAGGAGAATTCATAGTCCTGCGGGACTACCGAGAAGTCTACCTTGTTGAGCACCGTCTCCAGCACGCGCGGCTTGTGCGTGGCGGCGTCGGCGACCGGCTCGAAGTTTTTGTTCCAGCGCCGGGCGAGGTTGTCGCCGATTTCGAGTTGCGTGATGACGTGTTTGCCTTTGATGCCCTCGTAGATTTGGGCAAGTTGGGCGGTTTTGAACCCGTAGAACAGTTCGCAGAACAGTTGTTCAGCGTACGTCTGTACGTAGCCTTGAAAGGCCTGGGCATTGCTATGGTTTACGGATGCCATTTCTGTGTGCGGTTAGTAAGTGAGTGAGGCAGGGTTAAGCAGTGGTGTTTTTCCGGGGCTTCATTTGGTATGCCCTGCGGGCGCGCTGGTTGACGGGGTCGTTGTCCCAGACTTTTTCGGTTTTCTCGTCGTCCTCGTCGGGCGTGAGTTCGGTGTGGGCGGCGGCGGCGGCCTTTTCCAGTTCCGTGATGCGCAGTTGGGCAGCACCAAGTTGACGCTCCGTTTCGGCGATGCCGGACTTCAACGAAGTGTTTTCTTCAGCGAGTCGGGCCAGTTCGGTGTCGGCTGCGGCGAGTTTGTCGCGCAACTCCTGCACCTCGGCGGCGCTCAGCGCGGTATCGTTTTCGGGCTTGTCTTTCCCGAACAGCAATTCTTTCAGACTCATCTTCGTGAAAGGTTGTGGTGTGTGAGTGGGTGTGAACCCGATGCGATCCAGAAAAGCCTGCACCTTGTCGGGGTTGGTAGTGATGAATTCACGGATGTCCGGGTTGTCGTCGAGCCATTCGCCCAAGCGCGCCACAAACAGGCGCGGGTTGGCGGTATTGCTGAACAGGCGATCCGTGGCGGCTCCGGCCTCCACGAGGTCGGTGTAGTAGTGCTCGCCGTTGTCGCCGAACTCGATGAATATTTTTTTCCCTTCGTCCGGGTACTGGTAGTGGCCGTCGGCATCGTATTCGTGTACATATCGCTTGTCTCCGCCCCGGGCCTTCTGGTAATACCGGCCGGGCTTGAACACGATGCTGGACATGATGAAGTCGGGGGCCTCTCCGGCCATCTGGATTACCCACTCCCGCATGCCGGGCCGCACAGGGCTGGCATCGGCGGCTTCGAGCAGGTGCAGGTCGGCTATGGCCTGCATCTTTCCGCGCTTTTCGCGTGTGCGGTAGTTGCGGAAATAACCCATCTGCGTGCCCATCGCGTCGTCGCTCATGCCCGGGTGACCAAGGCGAGCCTTGAGGCCCGAGCGACCGAAGGAAGCCTGGTCGTAGGCCACCAGATCGGTGATGAACTCGGCCTCGATGTGAAAACCGTGCCCCTTCGCTTCGCCCTCCTGCACCATCACCACGTCGCGGATGATGCCCGCGTCCGCCTCGATGTTCGATGCCTCGAACTCGAGCAGCGCCGGCATGCTGTGCATGCGGCGGATGGTGTGCAATTCGGGTGCTTCGGTAGCGCTCATGGTGCAAATATTCAGGCGACTGTAAGGCGTGGTTAGGACGTTCAGTACCCGGTGACCTGGTAATTGAAGATGTATTCGGTGGCTTGCGTGAGCGCGGTACCGCTGGCGTTCAGCACGAACGTGGTGGTGGTGCTGGTCACAAATACCCGCGCGATGTGCGCACCTGCGTCCGCATCGGCGGCTGTCAACGTCACGAAGCAGCCCGTCGGGTGCTTGGTCGGCAGCGTGACCGTGCAGAGCACGCCCGTGGTGGTGGGGCTGGTGCCGGTAGTGAGCGTGATGCGCCCGGCGGTGGCGCCGCCCACGAGCGTCACCGTTGGGCTGCCCGATCCAGCAGCCGCGCCTACTGCGACCGTCGGTAGTGCATCGCCGCTTGGCGAATTGATCTTGCGCAATGCGGCAAGGCGCAACGTGGTGGTGCTGTCAGCCGTGGTGAACTTTACGCTGTCGGCGTGTCCGGCCCACAGGGGTACGGAATTGCGCGCGCCGAGCGCCTGGATTTCGAGGGCTTTCCCGCTCGACTTGTACAGCACGTTCACGCCGGTTTTCGGCAATAGCGTCGTCACCGCGCCCTTCACGGCCTTCAGGTGCGAGCCGGTCAGGGTGGCGATTTTCATAGCCGCCGTGGTGTCGCCGGTGCTGGTGACGTTTGTCACGTCGCTGCTGAACACGGAGTTTCGGTTGTCCACGCGATTGGCGGTGAATACGCCCGTGGTGGAGTTGTAGGTGAAATAGAGCGCTTCGAGCGGGTAGATGTCGTTGCGCTGGCTGCTGCTGACCTCTGCCGTGTGGGCATTGATGGTAAGCGTTTGGGCCGTGAGGTTCCAGCCCACCAGGGCGAGGAGTGCGGCGATGAGGATATGTTTCATTTTTTAGTGATGAGTGATAAGTGATGAACGATGAGCAAATGTGCAGGGGTGAAGACCCGCACAAAAAGGACGCCTATGGCCGGAACGCGAGGCTGTACATGCTGTGGAATCCGATACCGAACGCCGCGAACGACAGGGCCGCGTCGGCGATGTAGTGCCAGGTCGGGCGCTTTTCGCCGATGGTCAGCGTCACGCCCGATGCAAACATCGTAAGCCGGTGCGCTGTACCGAACGCGTGCTTCGCATCGGTGGCCCACACCAGCACGGTGGTACTGCCCGGAAACTTCTCCCCTTGCGCCGGATCGCCGGCCTTGTACTTGTTCGTCCAGGAACGCGAGGCATCCCACCATTGCCGATCCCATGATTCCGGGATGCGGTCGGGGTGATGCACGACTGTTTCGTGTATGCCGTATGCCAAGCCGCTGGCGAGGGCGAGGCCGATAGGCGCGATGCGGGGGCGGTAGGCTTCTGTTTTTACGCCGGGTAGTCCGTTGTCAAGGTTGCGCGGTGGCCGGGTGGCACAGGAGGTACAGAGCGCAATCGAAAGCATGAAAAAAATGCGAGCCGTCTTCATTCTATGCCAGTTGAATAGAATTTCATCCCGAAAAACTCCATGACGCGGGCTGTGGTGCCGGCTGTTTTCATCAGTTGAACGTACGCACTGTGATTCGAAGTAGACACATTAGTGTTTTGGCGCGCCACTTCCGTGCCATTAATGCGGAATATGACGTACCCGTCTGGAAACTTAGCCACCTCGAGCGTATAAAACGTTGACAATGCCACTGCCACGCCGGAGTTGGTCACTGTTTCCGAACCACTGTTACGAGTGACCGCCTGCCAGTTTCCGCTCGAACCGCTATGTGTGTAGCGGAAAAAACAGCCGGAAGTTGGTTCGCCGGACGTGTGGTTGTTTTGCGTGGTAAATCCTGTTCGAACAAAATACGTCTCAGTTCCGTCAGATAGCGCTGTGGTCAGTTTTATTTTGCTCAAAAAACGTGCGTAGGTGGCAGAGCCGGCAGAGTTGTTGAATGAAAATGCAGCCCCTGCCTTGATGTTATAATTCGGAGAAGATGATGCACTTGATGAGGTTGATATACTCGCCGACTGTGCGATGCCAGTACCACCAGAAAATGTGAAGCTTCCGGAATTAGTGTTGCCGTTAAAAAGCATCATATCGCCGCTGGTTGCTGTTCCGATTGCGCGCAGTTCCCCACTTGCCACGTTCATCAGTGTGGAGGACTCCTTGTCAAAACTATTCAACAGGCTCCATCGGCTCTTGTTTGTGTTATACACGATCGTGATTGTGCTGTTGCGTTGCAAGACAATATCTGTCTCGAACAGAAACCGGTTTCCGGCAGACGACCTCGAATCCTGATTCGACAACAGTACTGGATAAGTCCCAACGTTGTTCAGCACGAGTACCTTGTTATCTGAAGGTGCTGTGATCCCAGTGATGATCACGAAAGAATTGTCGCCTTCCACGAAAACCATGTTCGCTGCCGAAAGCCCGGAGGGGTTCCAGTCGTTTGTTGTGGCAGTTAGGGTGGACGGGGTAATAGAGGGGTATGAACCACCAGAAGTCCAGGCCATTTGTCCTCCAGTTGTCCACTGTAGAAAGTCTCCGTCTGAAGGCGAGTCTGTCGGCCAAATGTATGATTGGTTCGAACCTTGCGCGGCTGTTGTCAACTCTGTGTAGTTGCTCCCAGAACCAGAAGGTTCCATAAGCCGGAGCGACGAGGCGCTCGTGCCGCCGCCAATTATGACGTTGCCGCCCTGATCCTGGACGATGACGTCCCCTTTTGTGGCGTTAGTCGTTGAACGCAATGTGAGGTCATCTCCACTCGCAGTGCCGCCCGTGAGCGTCTGCCCGGTAGCCCGCCCAGCAAGCAGGGGGTACTGCGTGTGGTCGTCGTCAGAAAGCCCGGTAAGAGCGCCGTGGTCAGTAACACCGCCACCACCGCCGCCGCTGCCCGAGCCGAATGTAACCCACGCCGAGCCGTTGTGGCCCTCGTAGGCGGTACTGTCGCTGTTGTACCGGAACATACCCGCTGCGCCGGTTGGGCGCTGCGCGGTAGTGCCTACTGGCACTCGAATTGCATCGGTGCCGCGTACATCAAGCCGACATGCAGGTGCCTCGCCGCTCGGGCCGATAGCCATTCGCCCCCGAATCCAGGATCGAACGGTGTCTCCACTCGGCTGCCAGAGGAACGTGTGGGTAGATGGCGTGTAATGAATGCCACGAAAGTCCGCCGGCACGCTTGTCAGCGACGGTTCAATGAGCAATCCAGCCATCGGCATATTCGCTGCGCCGGTTTGATTGATTGTAGTGGCAAGGCGCATGATGCTTGGCGTGATTGTGTTCACGTTCGCAAGGGTAGGCGCGTAGGTGCCGGCAATGTTTAAAAACGTGCTGCCACCGAGGGTATCGGTTTTATTTGCAGTAGGCACAACAGTCACGCCCTGAATGAACGAGCCGCCGCCCGGAGGCTCCAGAACGACGGTCCCGCCGATTGACTTGACGTACATATTGCCCGAAGACTCGAAGTAGGAGCCTGCGTCCTGATACAGCCGAAAGCCGTTCGACGCAGAAGATCGTTCAATGAATATGCCGTCGTTAGTCGTCGTCTGTTTGATGTGCAAACGCTGGCCGGAACTGGCTGCAATTCCAAGACCCACTTGTGCTCCGTTGAAGTTCAGGTCGGAGTCGCTGGTTACGGTCTGTGTACCGTTGAAGTATGCCACCTGCCCCGAAGCGCCGCTACCTGTGATATCGTCACTTGCGTCTGTGTCCCCCGTATTGTACACGTCCACCGTATTTCCTGTGCGGTCGAATGCTATTCCATCTTGCGCGACGAGTTGAATGGATGGCGATCCGCTGGTATTGCTTTCGATGAAAATGTTGGCACCGGTGCCCGATGCGCTCAGCGTCCCTTCGTTGGTCACGGAAGCATCCGTAGCAGCGAAAGAAAGATCGTTCGAGGATCGCGTTATTGCGATGCCAGGCCCGGCGGTGATTGTCACATCCGTGCCAGTAGAACTGTTCAGCGTGTATGGAGATGACGCCCCTGTGAACGTCAAGTCGGTAGCGCCGATGGGCGTAGCCCAAGTCCCGTCGCCCCGCCAAAATGTTGCCGATGATGCGCTCGTGCCGCCGTTCAGGTTCGCCACCGGAAGGTTTCCGGTTATGGCGTCGCCGTCGGCGAGGTCAAGTGCGCCCCAGGCGTAGGTGCTTGCGCCGGTCACGCGGAGTGTCTGCCCAACCGTGGACGAGTTGGTGATGCCAGTGATGGCGCCGGTACCATTTCCCTGAAGCAGGCCAGTCAATGTGCTCGCTCCAGTGCCACCACGGGAAACACCTAATTGGCCAGTCCATCCAAGAGTGAGCGACGTAGAGGAAAGCAATGATGAAGACGGAGACCCGCCGAGGGTCAGCGTCACGTTCGTGTCGTCGGTTTTCGTGAGCGCTCCAGCGGCGGTGTAGGAAGGTGCTGCGGAAGACCCCGTCGCATTGCCGAAGTAGGTGTTCGCCCCCGCGTTGGACAAGGTGAACGATAGCGCCGGGGTGGTAGTCGTGTTCGCCTCCGATGTGGTGAACAGGGGCGACAAGTCGCCTGCCGAAAAGTCCGTCACCGTACCCGCGCCGCCGGTGCCGGTGATAAGCATCGTATTTGTGGCCGGGTTGTAGTCGGTCGAGACCGTACCGGCACCCTCGAATTTCACCGTCTGGTTGCTGATTACCTCGGTATCGGCATCGTCGCCGTCAATCGTCCAGGCTTCGTTAATTGGCGAGAAGTCGGTGTCCGCGGCCTCGTGCGCATCTATATCCGCCTGAACGGCGCCTACATCGCTTAGCGTAGCCACCACCGACGTATCGAGTCCGATGCGCAGGGTGTTCGCCGTGGGTTCGGAGAGCGTGATGCCGAAGTCGTCGTCTATGTCAATGTCCGAGGCGTTGTCAATGTTCAGGGTGAACGGTGCGGATACGCCGGTAAGGATCAGATTCTGTACATCCGCGTCCGCGGCGGGCGCCCAGGTGGTGCCGTTCCATTTGAGCACCTGCCCACTGGTGGCGCCTTGCTGCGCAATGTCCAGCGGGCTACCCGATGTGCCGTTGCCGGTCAGGCGAGCGGTCACGAACACACTGTCCATGCTGCCGCCGCCGCCTCCTCCGCCGCCGATGCTGTCGTTTGCGGGTAGCCAGGTCGTGCCGTTCCATTTGAGCACCTGCCCGGTGGCGGCGCCTTGCTGCGCAATGTCAAGCGGGCTGGATGCTGTGCCGTTGCCGGCCAGGCGTGCCGTGCGGGCCACGGTGTCGAGCCGGCCCACGAGGGCATCCCACACAGCCTTCGCGGTGGGTATCTGCGCGTGCGTGCTGATACTGCGGATCGTGTCCTCTACCGCCGTGAAATTGTGCACGTTGGGCGAACGGCCTACGCTGAACTTGTCGCGCACGTGGATGATTTCGGCCTCCACCTTGCGCTGCGCGGTAAGCAGGAGCGGTGTGGCCACAAAAAGTGCTATTAGTATAGGTGCTGATTTCATCGCAGGTATACGATTATGCTACAGTTTTCCACCACCTGCACATGCAGCGTGCCGGCTGTGGAAAAATAGTAGGCGGTGTTGAGGATGTGGTGCTCGCCTGCAGGGATGGTTTCCGGCGACATGATCTCGTCGCCGCCCGGCGAGGTGCCGATCTGTACCGTGTTGGTAGAGGCGGCGGGTGTGATGACGATGGCGTGGATGAGTTTTCCGGATGGAATGTCCACGATGCCGCTGACCGGCGTGATGACCTGCCCGATGGTGAGGCCGGGCGGGTCGGGCGTTTCCACCACGCCGCCACCGCCTGTGCCGGTCAGGCTGCTGTTGATGGTAGGCGCCGGCTTGTCGAGCGAAGTGGTGAAGGAGAAGGTGTAGCGCTGCCGGGCGCCGATGCGGTCGCCGCTGTCGCTGTCGGAGGTCAGCCGCATGTTGGGCAGCAGGCGTTGCAGGCCGGTGCGGTATTTGGCGATGACGTGTACCCGCCGGTTGGCGAGTTTGGCGCGGAGCCACTCCACGTCGAGGCGGATTTCCTGCAGCGAAAAAGAGAGCGTGTAGTCGAAGGTGTCGCCAGCCGCACGGGAGGTGTTCGTCTTGTCCACCAGTCGGGCGGTATTGCGCTCGAATTCGATGGTGTAGGAAGTGGCGCCTTCGCCGAGCACGATGTCGCCCACGTTCGGCACGCAGTATTGCTGCGGGAACATGTACACGTTCTCGGGGATGATTAGGGTCACGCTTTTAAGGCCGCCCGGTGCCGGGCTGCACACGCGTTCAATATCGTGCAGGCTACATACCACGGCACAAAAGTGCCGTGGCGCTTAGTTTAGGGGTAGCCCCGTGGTTTTGGAGAGGGCACAGCGCACGCTTTCGCAGGTTTCGATCCAGTTGCGCATGGTTCGGTATCCGTAGCCTACGGTCGCGCGCGGGATGGCGAGCACGCGCGACACCTCGTTTTCCGACAGGCCTCCGAGTTGCTTGTAGAACCAGGCGCGGGCATGAAGCGGGAATCGGCTCGGAGTGTTGCTTCGGCACCGGTCGAGTGTGTCGAGAAACTGCGACAGGGCGACCTCGATCTCGGGCGCCGACAGCACCATTTTGGCCCGCACAAAGTCGGGCGTTTTTTTAGCCGTCTTCACTGACTGTTTGCCGCGCATCCTGCCAAAAAAAACCTTGTTATTCTGCGAAAAATTGGAGTTCCAGCGGAGCCAGCATTTGTAGGCGGCATCCATCCCGTAGGTGTCGTCGTCTATGTCGTGCATCCACAACCACTGCTCTATCGCCGACCAGGCTTCGCCGCCGTTGCGCACGGCTACCTGTGCGTAGCGGCACATCTGGTCCTTGTGATACTTGTACAACAAGGCTCCGGCGTGGTAGGGGCGCTGGAACAGGGCGGCGGCCGCGTCGTCGGGCAGCCGCAACTCGATGGGGTGCGTGAGGAACTGAATGGAACGGCGCACATACGCCGGCTCGCGCACGGGCGCGGAGAGGAGGATGGAAAAAAGCAGGTCGTGGGGGTTGGGTACTACAGGCTCGGTGGTTCCGTACTCGCTGAGCAGCACGCAGCGCGATAGCGGATGCACCTTCAATACAACATCCTTCATGCAATGTGTGATTGAATCTGCCCGGCGCGCCAGCAGCAAGAAGCGTGCCGGGCTGGATTATGTGGTGCTTACTAATTCTACTTCGACAGGGGCGAGGCCTCGTGGCGTGAGGGTGACGCGCATTTTCTTGAGGAAATAATCCTGATTGCCAATGCGCACCTTATCCTCGAAATTGAAGTTCATAAACTCGGCAATGGACAAGGCAAGGGTGGCCGATACGAGTTTGCCGGTGCGGATGGCCTGATGCCAGCCCCGCCACCAGGATTCGTACACGCCGTATTCGCCGTCCATGCGCAGGCTGTAATTGCCGATCAGGTTGGCGTCCTGGTCGTAAGGCAGCCCGGAGCCGAAGGGGCGCGACAAGCCGAACAGCGTCTGGAATCCGCGGTACATAGCGAGGCGGTCGGGCACATCGTTCGACTGCTCCACCGGGTCGCCGTCCTGCATGTAGGAAACGGTGCCCGGGATTCGGATTTCGGGACCGATGTCGTTGATTCGGAAGTCATGCAACGGGGCAAACTTGCACTCGAACTTCGGGTTGCCGGTATCGAGCGGGGCACAGCCGAGCGTGGAGTACTCCATGACGGCGTAGAATTCGAGTTTCAGGTAGTATCCGTGCCAGTCGGTCACGTAATACATACCTTCCGGGGCGGCGTCGAGGGCGGTGGAAAGTATTTCGCCGTCTACAACATCCGGCTTTCCGCGCTTGGTGAAGTTGATGTGGGCGCTGTCGTCGGAGGGGTCTTCCCAACAGATCACTTCCGGCTGGCTGCCGTTGGTGGTGACGCGCGGGGTGTACAGGAGTTTTTTGGTCCAGTCGTGGCGCGCCGGCTGGCCGAGCAGGCTGCGCATGGGGATCAACTTCATCACCCGGTTCCAGGGGTTGTAAAACAGGCCGAGGCAAAACGCGCCCATGACGGCCTTGACAAGATCGGTAGATTTGGTTTTTGATACGTGGTTGGTCAGGTTGATCTTCGTGTCGAGGCCCTCGCTTGTCCAGAGCGAGCGGTTGTTGTAGAGCACGATTTGCTTCAGTTCGTCATCGGTCTGAAACTGGTTGTCGAACAGGTACTGATCCGACAGGAAGATGCGCGACAGCACATAGTCGAGCCGGGCAAATGGCATCAGGTTGGGGTATTCGTGATCCACCACAAAGGCCGCCGGCGTGGCATCGTAATAGTTTTGCCAGCGGGCTTTGGCATCGGTGACGGTGCCGGTGATGAAATCCCAGTTGTACACCGGGAAAAAAATGTAGTCGTAGTCCAGCGGGTTGAGCGCCGTGTTTTTTGCGTGCGTGAGCACGGCTGCCCCTGACGCGAATTCGCGATTGCCTCCCAACCCCAGTTCGTTCAGGGGCGTGTCCTTCACGTCGTAGAGCGGGTTGGAGATGATGTACACCTTGATGTTCTCGACTGAGGCTTCCGTGATTTTCAGCAGCCCGACGAACAGGATGGTGTTGTGGTACGATACCTCTACCGAGCCGCTCTGGTCGAATGGCGCGGCCTTGTCGGGCCGATCCGGATGGCTGAGCAGCGCGCGGTTGTGGGCGGTGGCGGGAATGTCGAACGGGAACGAGAACGAGCCGGGCAATTTGCCCCCACCGGTGGCTGAAAACACCAGGTTGTTCAACTCGAACGACAGGGATGCGTTCGGTTTGAGGTCGAGTAATTCGCCCTTGTACCGGATGCCGATCATAGTCTGTCGTTGAGGTGGTAGTTTGCGTCGAGCCAGCCGGCGCGGATGGTGAGGTTCAGGCTGTGCAGGTTGTTGTCGTCTTCATACACCTCTACGTCGGAGGTGTCGAGTACCACGCGCAGGAAGCGCTTGTTCAGGGTGTCTATCAGCCACAGTTGGCCGAGCATGGCTTGGCGCAGGTGTTCGATGTAGTAGCGCGGGTGCCAGCCCGTGCTTAGTTCCCAGATGTGTTGCCCCTCGGCATTGTACGTGAACAGGTCGCCGTCGGCTTGGGAGTGATTCACCCAGCGGGTACGGCGGGCGGTGTCGCGCTGGCCGGTGTACTTGGTCTTCACGCGGCCGCGCACGAATACGGATTCGCAGCCGCCGAGGCCGTTGTCGAGCAGGAGGTACATGCGCCAGGGGTGGCATGGGCAGGCGAGCAGGTACTGCACCTGTGTGAGCAGGGTTTCGCCGCCGAGGCCTACATCGCCCAGCAGGCGCCAGTAGTAGCCGACTGGTTCGGTAGCGCCTGTGGGCGGATCGAAGTTGTCGAGCGGCGCCTGCGCCGGGCCGGACACGAACCAGTACAGGCGGTACTGGTCGAGGTCGAAGGTATCGAGCACATCGAAGGTTTCGGTCGTGGTGTCGCCGTTGTCCCACTGCACAAGGTACTCCACGCGGCAATCGGTGGCGGCAGTGGTCATCCACAGGTATATCCAGTCGGGCTGATCGTCGGCCACGGGCTTGGCCCATGCGGTGCCGGGTTCGTCGCGGTAGGAGTGCTGGAGGTTGGCGAATGAGAATCCGCCGACGGTCTTGAAATTGCCGCGCCGGCTGCCGTGCAGCATGTAATACGCCGCGCTGCGCCGCATGGCGGAGGCTACGGCAGGCACGCCGCTTTTTTCGCCGTAGCGCAGGAAGTAGCGCTGGAATGCGGCAGTGGCCAGCCCGTGCGGCCACTCGGTGGCGATGGGCTGGCCGATGGTGCTGGCGGTAGGCAGCGCGGGCGCCACAGGCACGAGGTCTTTCAGGTTGAACCAGGCGCGCGAGGTGTCGAGTTCGTAGGGTGCGTGCAGGGTTACCACGCGGGTGTCGTTGTTTGGGTCGTCGTCGGCGGTGTACACCTGCACGGCAGCCGTGAGGTTGTCCACCGGTGCGGGATCATCGCCGTCGGTGACGGTGACGGCCACATTGTCGAGGCCCTCGGTAGCCGTCACGTCGAGGGCGACCGCTGTGCGGTACTGCAGGCGTACCCGCTGGGCGCCGGATACGAGGCCGAGGTAGAGCACTTCCCAGTCGGTGGTGAGGATGTCGTTTTCGCGAAGGGCTTCGGCTACCCGCTCGGCGTATTCGGCCAGGGATTCGAGGCCGGATTTGGTGGGGATGGAAAGCGCGTCGTCGCTGGTGGTGGAGGCTACGGTGAACTCCAGCACGGTGTTGAGCCACTCCAGTTCGAGCGTTTGGCCCACGGTGGGGCCGGTACTGGTGAAGTCAATATCCACGGTGGCCGGCGCCAGGGTGATCTGGTCGGTTTCGACGGCCACAAACGTGTCGTCGCGGTGGTATGCCTTCGCCGGTGGTTCTGTGTGCAGCGTAGCGGCCATGCGCGTGGGTTATTGCGTTCGGAGTACCTGGGCAATTGCCCAGCCCAGGCCGATGATTAACAGGAGTACAATCAGTGCGGTCATGCAGCGAAGGTGGAGGCCTGCGGGGATCGGGGAAAGGACTGCGCTACTGCACGCGGCGAAAGTGGCGCACGACGATGCCGTCGAGCGGCACTACGGTGAGGCGGTCGCAGCCCTCGCCAACGGGCCACTGCAACAGCCAGCGGCGCGGCGGATCGGCGCCGGCGCCGGCGATGAACACGGTGTCGGAGCGCTCCTGCCACGTGTAGAACTTCTCGCTGATGGTGACGCCGCCGAGGGCCGTGCTCTGCACGAGGATGCCGTTGCAGAAGTGGTATCGCCACTCGGGCGGGCCGGCTGGCGACTCCTGCAGCCACACGCCTTCGATGCCGCACACGGGGGGCTTGTAGCCATCGCCACAGCAAATGAGCAGCACTACCATGACGACGAGTGCCAGCTCCGCCAGTATGATACCCAGCGGGCTGGACTCGGGTTGCGTGCCGACGCAGGATCGCGGGTCTTTCGGGGTCATGCGGCGGCTGCCTTGGGGCTGGGGAATATGTTTTTGGCCACGACCACGTACAGGCCGCTGGTGAGGAAGTACGTGAGGGCGAGTTTCCAGAACGAGGCCCAGCCGAACAGGGAGAATCCGAGGCCCGTGACGAGGGCAAAGGCAATGACCCTGTAAAAAGGCGCCCACTTTTTCACGCCCGGGATGAAGGCCGACACGTAGCCGCTCAGCAGCACTACGAGCGAGAAGACCGGGTCAATGGTGGCATTGATGAGCGACTCGGCGGTGAGGGTGGATACGTCGGGGAATGCAGGCGTTTGGCCGGTGAGGTGCAGGGTGGCCGCAAACAGGCTGGCCATGGTAAAGAGGAACAATCGTGCGATTTTCATGCGTCGGTGCGTGATGAACGATGAGTGATGAGTGATGAACGATGAGCACAAAAGTGCCACCCCACCCCGGCGCAGGAAAGGACGCAAAAAAAAGCCCCCTCTGCGGCTGCGGAGGAGGCCAATAAACCCCAAAAAACCAAATGAAAACTGGGACGAAGATACACGGTCAGGCAGTCCCGTGCAAATTATTTTTCTCGGCCAGCAGGGCCACCAGCGCGTCCATGAACTGGAGCGTGACGCACCAGTTGTCGAGCGTGCGGCTCGTTGGCCCGCCGCCCTCCCCTTCCGGCTCCTGAAAGGAGATCATGGCCGAAGACAGTACGGCGGAAAGTGTCTGGTGTAGCCCATCGGCCCCGATGAGGCGGACGGTGTCGAGTAGTTCGGCTTGCGCCTTGGTGACGTGGATAGTCACGGTGGGTACTTTTTCGTCGGATCGCATAGACGGAAAAATGTTTGGTTGGTGAATAAATAAAAGACCCCTGTGTGCGATCCACCACCGATGCCGGTAAAGGCAAGGAGAGGCACAGGGGCCGGTTCTTATTATCAACCTTGTGTTGTCGGAAACTGCCGACATCAGTGATGAATCGCGCGGCAAAGGTATGGGGCTGCGCGGTACGGTGCAAGGGGAAAATGCGGGGCATAAAAAAGGGCAGCGGTTGGGCTGCCCCCACCCCGCCTGGTGCGCTGCCGAGGCAAGCGTTCGGGGTGTATGCGCGGCTAACTTCCGCCCCCCGACAACGGCGCTGTGCGCGCCGCTGCGGGGGGCTTGGAGTTATGCGGGAATAAAAACAAAATCCCCTTCGGTCACATCTACATCATGTGAACTGTCTCCGATTGTAATGTATGCAACAAGTTCGCCGCCTTCGGCATCCGCGCCTGTTGCTGTTTCTTCGCCTTCTTCGAGTTCGGCTATGTTTACAACGGTTCCTTTTGGGAAGGCTAAAATGTCTTTTGCCACAATTTTGGCTTTGCCTAATTCTTTCATCTGCTCAGTTTTACCGGCGTTAGAATCGCATAACTCAGCACTGCCGTAAATGCTGCGTATGCCTTGCACTGATTCGGCAGTGCAGACCGTTAGTCTTGTGAATACCTATCCATCGTGCGCAGCCACCATACCAGCATGGCGAAAAATAGCGCCACGAGGGCGTAGCCGGTGATTTCGTAAGTTGTCATGTCTGATCGTCTTCAACTGTTTGCAGAACAGCAAACGGTTGTGGAGTTTTTAGATAGTCCTGCGCAGGAGCCGGAGCGCATCCCGAAGCATGGGATACAACACCAGCCCGGCAGCGCCGGCGGTGAAGAGTAAGGTGAACGCCGTGCTGATGGAAGCGGCAAAAAACGTCAGGATAGCCCCGAAGCCCAGCCAGCCGAGCCACCAGGTGCGGGAGCGATCCGCCCGGCGGCCAGCGCTGTGCGTGCTGCTGCTGGTGGCTTGGACTTATTCGTAATGGAAATCGTCCGTACAAAGAATCGTGTAAGCCAGCAGGCCATCACTTCCTGCATCGGCAATCCACAACTTTGCTGCTTTTTCTGTTTCAAATTCGACGGTATTATCATCCTCGTCAACGAGAAGAAAAAATTTCAGATCGCCAGATGGGTGTGCACAGTTTGCGCAAAGAATCAGGTATTTTGCCATTGTTGTTGTTTTGAAAAAAGTGAAAAGTGAATTTAACTGCCGCCCGCCGGAAATCCCGACTATCGTCGGGACTTCGGGCGGGGCGGGGAGTTATGCGGGAACCGTATCCCGCTTGCGGCGAAACACTAAGTTTGCGCAGGTTTTGAACGCCGTGAATTTTGCAACTTCGTGAGTTTCCGAAGTGCAACCAAAAAACTTTAGCATCGCCTCGGCGGTCATGCTGGTTCCGGGCGTGTACTTGACTTTAGCGTGAAGCCAGCCGTCTTTTACTGGATATGTTTTCTTATCCATTTTTTTAAATTTTCCGGGGTAAAAAATCCGCATAACGCCGCGCCCCCGTACAGCCGCGCTATGCGTCGCGCCCGTCGTGGGCGCACCAGTTAGTCTTGTGAATATTTGTCCATCGTGCGCAACCACCACACGAGAAGTGCGATGAACAGCGCCACGAGGGCGTAGCCGGAGAGTTCTGGAAGGGTCATGCAATTGCTTTCACTATTTTGTCACAAAGGTTTAGCATCGCATCTCGTGTAGAAAAAAAACACAGCATGCATAGTCGTAGCAACCAAATTGGAGCCGAAGTTTCAAGCGTCGCTCCGGCAATATATAGCCCTAAGCCGTAGAGCGCCATGTTTATCAGAAAAGATACCACGTATTTCATTTTTTCAAATTGTCCGGCGCAGGAGCCGGAGCGCATCCCGAAGCATGGGATACAACACCAGCCCGGCAGCGCCGGCGGTGAAGAGTAAGGTGAACGCCGTGCTGATGGCAGCGGCAAAAAACGTCAGGATAGCCCCGAAGCCCAGCCAGCCTAACCACCAGGTGCGCGAGCGATCCGCCCGGCGGGCGGCGCGGCGCAGGGTGCGGCAGGTGGGCTTGATGCCCGAGGCCTTGCCCGGGCGCATGGTGCTGCCCCACTCCACCGGCTGCCTGCCGAAGCGGGAGTCGTCGGCAGCGGCGGGCAGCGGCGGGGAGAGGAGGAAAAGGAGGAGGAGTGTTCGGATCATTTTAAACAAAGTTAAATACTAAAATCCTTAATTAACTTTCAGGATCATAGGTCGAGTTTTTCAAATGAAATGACCCACACCCACGGGTTGGCATCCCACGACTCGTGGCCGTAACCGCCATTGATGCTGCACCACAAGTCTCGAAACGAATCTTCTGGATGCGAAAAATTAAAATTGCTTCCATTGTCGTCAGTGACGTAACCTGCTTTTGAGTCGCTGAAAAACACGCCTTCGGCTATGGCATCTACCCGGCTGATGTTTTGAAGGCGCTCGATCCGAACGTCCGTAATTTCGAGCAACAGGCGGCACGCGACTCTCGGCATGTGGATGGATGGCTTCCATTTTAAAATCTCATAGGATACTCCGAAGTCGTCAAGCGGATCAAGTGTATCAGCGCACTTCATTGATTTGTCCGCCCGATAAAAAAAGGCATGTGGATCGCCAATACCATACGTGTCCTTTTGTTCAGCCCATGTTTCGCGCACCCAAAGCCGGTCGCCGGGCTGGCCGTATGGGCAATCGAAGCCTAATTTAAGTTCCATCCACCACTCAATCGGGAGCCTTTGTTCACTACCGTCGGAATACGTTGACAACCAATCGCCGGTTTCAGGGTCAACCCTTGGCTGTTTTTTCACTATCCTACGCGTCTGCGCTTTTCGGCCCTCAAGGATGGCCCGGACCATCGGGCCTGAAAAAAGTATCGGTCGCTCTTTCATATCAGTCGCTGTTGTGCCGGTACGGCGGTGACGGGTTTGGTGGCGTCAAGGAATTCGGAGAGCAGGGCCACTACCCTGCCGTCGTGGTGCATGGTGGCTACGGTGCTGTCGCGCTGGATGTCGGTCATCCAGCGGCGGATGATGTAGCGCACTTCGTCGTCGCTTTTGCGGATGGCCGGGGCCGTGCCGCCAGCCTCCATCCATAGGGCCGTCTGGAGGCACAGATACCGGTGGTTGAGGGTTTCTTTGTCGGCAGCCTCGGCGAGTTGCTTGTACTCGCGCAGGCAGCGGGTCATTTCGTCGGAGAGAATTTGAGTGAGTGTCATGCTATTGAGTTTTTCTTAGAAATTCGATGAGTAAAGTGCCGATGTATTGGCTGTATGCGGGGGGGATTCCTTCACTGATTTCCACGTCGCGGAAATTGTACCCTGGCGGAATGCCCATGGCGTAGTGCCAGGTCTTCAATCCGGCGCCTTGGTCGAAGTGCGGGCCCCAGTAGCGGGGCAAACCCTTGTACTTTCGGTAGCCCTGTTTGCCGATTATCGTAATGAAGTCGCCGGTGCGCACCGAGCCGACGCGCTGCGGTACGCCCGGCTGCATAGCCCACCATCCGCCCAACTCGAACACGCGCTTGCGCATGACGTGCAGGCCGAACATCCAGCCGTGCAGCACGATGTCATGCCGAACGGGTGCGCGGGGCACGTTCTCGATCACATACGGGCGACCTACCCTATCCAGCCCCGCGCGGGTTGGCGCCACCAGGTCGGCGTACTCCTTCCCCTTCGCCCGGAACATGGCCGTGCTCTGGCTGTATGCCTGACAGGGCGGGCTGGCGTGGATGGCATCGAACGAGCGGCAGAACGCTACGTCCTGCAAGACCTCCAGCGCGTCGGCCTGCAGGAACACGTCGCCCGCGTAGGTGGACTTGCGTTCGATGTCCACGCCGGTGACGTGGAACCCGGCTTGCTTGTAGCCGATGGCCGCGATGCCGGCGCCAGAGTAGAGGTCGAGAAGTTTCATATATCTGCTTTACCCCCCCCTACCCCAAAAACCGGAAACGCCCGGACTTTTGGACTTTGGCGGGATTGGTTATTGATAATCAATGTTTTGTAAGTCCAAACCGATTTGGACTTTACTGGACTTTTTCGGGGCCGTTTTTGGACTTCTGGACTTTTGGACTTTACTGGACTCGATTTGGACTTTACTGGACTATGATTTTCAGGCAGTTATGTCGAAAAGTCCAAAAGTCCAGCGGTTTTCTTTTTTTTTGAGGTAGGGGGGTCTTTTTAAGAATCAAAAAGGATAAATACTATATGTCCCCCACCCCGGCCTGACCGGCCTTGGTGGCCGGTCAGAATGGGTCGTCTTGTTTTTGTACGGCGGTGCCGATGTAGATTTTGTCGGCCAGGGCTGCCGTGGCGTCCAGTTTGGTGTCGGATACGCAGATGAACTCGAAGCCGCTGGACTTGATGCGCCCGTCGGGGGCCTTGCTGGGCGCGTTGTAGTCGAGGCCCGCGTATTTGGCGTACTGCTCGGCCTTCTCCTTCACCCGGCGCACGTCCATGAACTTGCGGTCGTTTGGGAACTGCGCGAGGTAGTCCTCGAGGACGCGCTCCTTCACGATGACCTTGTTGAGCATGTAGCCCGGCTGGAAATACAGGTCGGCGAATTCGAGGAAGTCCTCGCCGATGGACTGCCGGAGTTTGCGGCGGGTGATGTCGCCGCTTTCGATGCCGTACTTGCCCAGGTCGGGAAACTGCATGTACACCTGAATGGCGGTGGCCATGAGGTTGTAGTACAGGTTCCACTGGGCGTGATCCCAGTCGTCGAACAGGTTGTGGCCGAAGTAGTGCCGAGGCGTGCGGTGCTCGTTGAAAAAGTTGGAGAAGCCGATGAGGTACTGGCGCCGGCGCTGGCTGGTGTTGTCGCCACGAATGGCGTGGTTGGTGGTGATGGTGAACACCGGCGAGGGGATGGTGATAGGCGCGCCCTGGAAGGGCTTGACGCGGATGAACTCGGTGATCTGGGAGAACAGGCTGTCGAAGTCGAAATTGACCCGAACATCGTCGAATACAATCTCGCGGGTGCGCTCATCCACGCCGTGGTACAGGAAGCGGTCGTTCTTGAGGTCGGCGTTCTTGCCGTCTACAATAAACAGGGGCTGTGTGTGCCTGGTGGCCTGGGCGTAGATTGATTTGCCGGAGCCGCCTTCGGACTTGCCAACCTGCGATTCAAGGCCGTCCATGCATATAATTGCGCGCATGTTGGCGCGGTCGCGGTAGTCGCGGAGTTTGTACCCCCATGCGATGAGTTTGGTGGCGATGTGCATGCGCCAGGTGCGGCGGTCTTCATCGGTGAGGGCGTTGCGGCGCTCCTCGTCGGTGAGGGGCTTTGGCACCCACTCCATGCCGTCGCGCCCGCGGCGAAGTTCCCACAGTTTTTGCCAGCAAAACTGGCTGGTGGCGGAGAGGTATTGGTACATGTCGGACTTTTCAGCCGACGGGGTCTCGAGAATTTTCCAGCCGGTGTCGTCCTTGCCGACACGGACCATAGGCGCGCCGAGGTAATCCGCATCGAAGGGGATGACCTGGTTCGTCCATGCCGAACCGGGTAGTTCGGTGAGCGGGCGCTGTTCGATGAGGTCGGCCCGGATGCGCCAGAAGCAGTTCCGAAAAACGAGGATTTGCTCGTCGGCTTTCGGCTCGATCCACTCCGGGTTGTGCATGTACATGTAGTTCAGGTTGTTTGGGCCGAGGTACTGCGTGTTGCCGCGCAGGATCATCTTGACCACCTCCCGATCCTTGAGGGTGTCGCAGAAGTCGGCGACGTAGCGCTGAATCCAGGTGTGGCTGATTTCGTCCACGAACTTACCCTCCTTGCGCACGGTGCGGTACAGGCCTGGGCTGTACTCGTAGAGGCCGATGCCGCGATTGAACAGGAATGCGCGGATGCGGTCGTAGTCGAACTTGTAGTCCACGACTTTGCGGCCGGTGCTGGTGACGAACGAGCAGTCTTCCCAGAACTGCTCCTCGGGGAGGATTTGCTGGGCGAGTTTGAAGCGCTCGAGGTCGTCAATGACTTCGGCATCCTTGTCGTAGAAGTAGACGAGTTTATTGATCTTGAACTCCCCTACTTCCTTGAGTTTGTCGGCGTGGCGCTTGATGAACTCGTGTGGGGATTCGAGGCCCCACAGTTGCTTCAACTGATACTCCGACATGCGGAGCGGGTGGATGCGGTGGATGACGACGTAGTCGCCTTCGCCTTTGGGGTCTATGAGGGCGCGGGCGATGTCGTCGGAGAGTACCCCGGCCCCACCCCCGGCCCCTCCCCCCATGGGGAGGGGTGACGTAGTGGCCGACTGCTCAAGGCCCTTGGATTCGAGGAAGGCGAGGAGGTCGTCCATGCCTTTGTAGGTGCTGTCGGTGCCGGCGCAGAGGTAGATGCCGAGGTCAATGCCGCTGTTTCGGAAGCCATAGAAGTAGTCCCGAAACTTGAGCGCGGCTTTGTAGAAGGTGTATGGGCGCTGATCGGCGGCCTTGCCGGCTTTCACGGATATGTCCTGCCAGTCGGAGTCGAGCACGAACACGACGTTTTTCACGCCGCATTTCGTGATGATCATCTCGAAATCGCGGGGCATGGCGCCGTCCAGCGCGAGGTTGTGAATGCCCATGATTCCGACGGCTGGCAGGCCGTGCAGGCACATTTTGTCGGACTTCTTCTCCCCTTCCGTGATGTACAGGGTTTCGATCTGTCGGCCTTTCTGCCAGGCCTGGATGATAGCCATCGGCAGCCAGAGGTGGCTACCGGAGTTTTTTGGGCTGCGGTACTTGATCGGGTTGCCGTCGCGGTCGGTATGCAGGTCGGGGTGCTGGTAACGGACGCGCAGGAGGGGCATATCCTTGCCGTTTTTTTCTGGCCGGAACATGATGGGCTGCTCATCGAGGCCGACGTAATGGAGCACGAGGTCGTCGCCGGTGGCGATGTACTTGCCGTCGGCACTCATGGTGCCGGTGGTGTAGCGGTCTTCCTCCACCCATTTGCCTTCGGCTACCTTTCGCATCCACTTTTGGGCGGCGGCGGGTATGCCGGAGTGGCGCAGTTGCAGGTCGCGAAAGGTGACCTGTGGGCCGCCCTGGTATTCGTTTTTGTATGCCCGGGCGGCAGGCTCCTGGATGGTGATGCGGTACATGTCGGCGAGGCGCTTGTAGGCTTCGCGCCACTCAATGTGGTAGGCGCTTTGGAGCAGGGCTGCCCCACCCTTGCCCTTTACGTCGTCGCAATGGAAGCACTTGAACACGCCGCGCTTGGCGCCGGCGGCCACGATTTCGAGGCCATCGCGCGCGCCGCACTGCGGGCAGTCGGCTACGAGGCTGTTGCGCTTGTTTTTCCACTGCGACATGCCCAGTCGCTGTGCCACGTCGGCGGTGTCGGCTGTGGCTTCGTCAATGGTCCGACGTGTGTCGGGGTCGAGGAAAGTAATGTCACTCATGCGTCGGCAAGTTGGTCGCGAAAAGCGCAGATGATTAGGATGAGAATGGAGAGGATGATCATGGAATGCGCAGCGGGGCTTATACCGGTTGTGGAATGGCGTCGTCCATGTTGCAGACGCGGATGCGGGGCAGGTCTTGTCCGGTGCGCCAGGCATTCCAGGCGGTGACGATGGCCATGAGCGTCTGTTTGCTGGAGAGTTTCACGGCGCTCTTGGTGAGGCGCTCGAACAGGACTCGAATCGGACTTTGGAGCGGCACGCTGTCAAGCGTGGCCAGACGCGAACAGAACTCTGTGGCGGCTTTCGGGTCGGACTGCGAGAGCAGCCAGAAGACGAATGCCCACTCGGTGGCCGACATGATGCGGGTGATCTGCTTTTTGTCGAGCGACAGGCTGAACCGGACATAGGGCTGGAGGTCGTTTTTGGCGGCGTAGTCGAGTATCTCGCGGTTGGTGATGGTCTGCCCCCGCAGGCGGATTTTGTTGCCGTGCAGCACATCGCCGGTGCCGCCCTCGTATCCAATTATTTTGCGGGCCAAGGCGGAGACGTGGTTGGCGTTTTCGGTGAACCCGGCGATGGTAAGGGCGTCTTGTCCGCTGCGGGACTTGCCGGTGTCGAGCACGTGGATGACCTTGGGTGCAAGGCCTGTGATGACGGCCATGCGCACTGTTTTTTTGGAGGCAATGACTGCGCTGAGTCGGTGCTGGCCGTCTATGAGCCGACCGTTGGTGTCGAACTTGATAGCCTCGCCGGTGATCTCCCACTTGCCGGCGATCATGTCGCGGGCATACTGGCGGATCAGGTTTTGGGATTTGCGGCGGTTGTTATTGGCGTTGGTGGACAGCATCTCCTCGGCGAGGGCCGGGGAAATGTCGCGGATTTCTATTTGCATGGCACGCGGATTTGAGTGTGAGCGGGTGGCGAAAGTGAGCGGGTTTGTGTAGGAAGGAAAGGACGGGTTCACTCGTCGGATTTTTTGAGGACCTCTGTGCTTATTGCCAAGGCCGATAGCGCGCCATCGAAGGCTTTTTGGCACGATTCCCTAAGTTATTGTATTCGAAAGTCCAGATTTTGTCGGAACGAAAATTCATTGTGGACGGCAAGCACGCCGTCCATGTTGATTTGATCCAGCGCGTCCATGTCTTCTACCAGGGTGAAAAAGCCGGATTGTACAGCGGTTTCGTAGGCCTCTGCAGGCATTGAAATAGGGAGAGCGGTGCCGTTTTCGAGCCAGATGGCGCCGTGGGCGTGGCCGTCGGAGATTTCGTGAATTTCGATGTTCATTGCTGCTATCGTTTTTAGTGTGGTGAGAAAAAAAATGGCCGCAGTACGCAGTTGCAACGCCTGCGGCCCGTAAACGAAATGCTCATTACCCTGTCGCCAAACAGGGTGATGGGTGTGGATCGGTGTGATCGGCGCCGGGCAGGGGGGAGGAAAGTGCCGGCGGATATGTGGAGGGCCGTGTGCCCTACCCTTCTTTGTGGTGTCGGTGCCAGGGAATGTCGCCATTCACCAGGCAGAAAAAGTAGATCATTCCGGGGGCCACCGGCCAGAGCCATAGCCAGGTGGCTATGGCAAGGCAGGCGATGAGGATGAGGTGTTGGTGGGTGGTCATGGTGCGACCGCCTCCTCCGGTTCGATTCCGTTTCTCAAGTTTTTCAGAATCGTGTATTGGGACTCGACGATGCGCATGGCATCGTCGGAGGTGTTGTATTTATCCGGATGACGGAACGTCAGCGCATAGCCGCTACCCCTTTCGACGGTGATTCCAAGGGCTTCGAGCATGGTGCGGTATGCCTCGAACCGGGTCGCGTTGTCGCGCTTGTATTGTTCGCGCTGCGATGTGAACGAGCGCTTCAGGTACAGGCAGGATAGTTTTTCCCAGTACTTGATGTCGGCCAGAACACCTGTGGCGCGAATGGCTGGAACTGTTCCGGCTCGACTGTTCTGTTTTGGCTGTTCCGGGGCCGAATGCTGTGGAACACTGTGCCACAGCGTTTCCTCTGGAACAGTTGGCAGAACAATTGGGCCGCCGAGCATGAATCCCGTGCGTGATTGTGGCTGTTCCGGGTGGTCGTCGTCGTGCCGTTTGAACCCGGCGCGGCGGCGATGTGCGAATGCGGGGGAGTGGCCAGTGGTGTGCGCCGGCGGGGGAGTGGCGGCGGCTCCGGCTGCACCGGAGGCGGATGCGGTGACATCGGAGCCGTCTATGCGGCCGTCGCGGTTGGCATCCCAGTTGGGGGTGTTGATCAGAAAGTTGATGATGAGGAACAGGCGCAGGAAGATGGTCAGCAGTTTGGAGCCGATGCCGAACTGGGTGAACAGCGTTGTGATCGCTGTTTTGGATTCGGCTTCGGTCTGTTGTGCGGTGGCGTCGTCGGTGAGGGCAATGTCTTGTTCGCGGGCGGCGAGGGTAGTGGCACTGGTATATGCCTTGTCGCGCTGCTCCTGTAGGGATTCCAGACGCTTCTTGTATGCCTTGGTGGCCTTTGCCTTTTTGGCGGCCAGTTGGCCCTTTGCCCAGGAGTTGCCTTCGGCTGCGAGTTTGGCGAGGGCGGTGTTGGCGGCCACGGCGTTGCGCTCGGCAGCTACGATGTCGGCCCGGACTTGCTTTATTTCAGCATCCACGGGGGCTATGGTGGCTGTGATGGCGCGTTGTTGCTCTTTGCGGAGCGAAGAAAAGTCCACCCGCTCCACGTTTTCCTTTTTGGCGTTGGCGATGGGGGAGCGCAGGGTGTACACGCTCGTCCAGTCGGCCCAAAGCAGGGCCGCTACGATGATGGTGACTACGAGCCAGCGCATCGGGCGCAGGAAGTAGGTGATGTAAGGGCCTTGCTGCGCGGATGCGCCGAACCAATCGAACTTCCAGAATGCGAGAAACTGGAACATGGAGTTCTCCAAAAAATGGGAGAATGCGAAGTCGGTGATCCAGGCGGCGATGACGGCAAACAGGATGCCGGTGGCCCAGTGCGCTACGGCCCAGTCGGTGTACTGGGCGGCGACGTCTTTGCCCCAGATGAAAAAGCCGATGCTGGTAATGATCACCGCGACGAGTTTGGCGATGGTTTCGGACATGAGGACGTGCCCTTCCATGCTGTTCGCGTTCTTGACGGGGTCAACGTAGCGACTGATAATGTTTCCCCGGCGGGTCGGTGTGTGGTGCTGATTAGACATTGTTACCGTTTTTGTTGTGAAATTGGTGTGGAAATTGCTCAAATTTGCGCAGCGAACGGGTTTTTGTTACCGGCCCGCTGCGCAGCCCTTGGAGAGTGACCTCCGAGGGTTTTTTTGTTTCAGGTGGTTTGGTGGGCCAAATGGCCCCCGGCCTTTGCCGGGGGCGGGTACTTGGCCTATGAAAAAATCCTCGCCTGTTGCAGGTGAGTTCTTGTGTCTGAAAAAACCGGGCGCTCGTTTGCGCCCGGCGGAATCTCCCGTTAAGGAATCTCATGAAAAGATTTGTCTGCCCGCTACCCTTGGGCATTCCCCGCTTTCGTCCGCATGCAGGCGGGGTGTTGGCGCCCGTGCCGGAGACGGTTATTGCGGCATTTCGACCGGTAGGGTAGCGGGGCTTGCAGAAGGCCGGGACTCGAACCCGGTGGCGACCCGGTCGCCCTCCCTTCACTTGTGCCCCCACGCTGTTGCAGCGCGGGGGCGGACTTCTTCCTCTATGACAAAACATTTTCCGTTATGCAAATTCCCCCGCTCGTTTGCGAGGGCTGGACTGATTGTGTGGTTTGGGTTGCCGCCGGGGTTTTGATGGCCCCGGCGGCGTATGTGGGCAGAATGAAAACGACGGGTTAGAGTGCCATGACTGCCTCTGCTACGGAGGCTTCGTGCTGGGCAATGATCTGTTTGGCAGTTTCGAGAATGATCTTTTTGCGTGTGGTAGTGGGGCCGCTCTGGAATGCGGCGTATATGGTACTGCGCGCCACGCCTCCGACTACGACGACCTGAAGTGTATCTTCGAGGGTGTCCATGAGGCCGTATCCGGAGATGCGTTGCTGAATTTCTTTTGCTTCCATGTGTACAAGTGTGTAATTTTCGGACAAAAGTATAGCGCCATTTACTAATGTGCAATAGTTAGGCCGAAAAAAAATGATTTCTGGAAAAAGGGAGATTAATCGAAATGCGATAAATGCGATAAGAAAATATCTCCCAGATGTGGACACCAACTGGCTTTTGTCTGGCACAGGAAGTATGTTTTTGTCCGATTCTGAAAAAAAATATCAGGTATTGGAACCCGAATTTGAATACGGTACCGATCCGTTGTCTGCTCTACGTCGGGTGTTGGATGACTACAGAGAAACTAAACGGCAGGTAGAAGCGCTGGCGGCTGAACTTAGAGGACTGAAGGTGGCGGTGGCTGCACTGGAGAGTAAACTATCACCAAATTAATAATTCGACTTATGAAAAAAGCAATCTGCGTGCTGGCACTACTGCTGGCCGGGCTGTGCGCATCGGCCCAAATGCTAAACGGTACCGATCTGGGCCAATTGTCCGACGTGAAATACATGGACGTGATGGTGAGCAAGGCCGGATTCAAGAGTACCTACTTCGCCAAGGCCGACTACGGGCAAGGGGTTAAAATGAGCGACAAGGGATTCCAGGACGAAAATGGGGAGCCGGTGGATTTCAAGACGCCGGTGCATGTGCTGAACTGGCTGTCGAAGTACGGCTGGGCGTTGCACCGAGACTGGGAAGACGGGGCTGTGCTGCACTTTTTGATGGTGAAAAAGTAGTCGTGCGGATTCTGTCAAGTCTGTCAGAAGTCTGTCATTAAGATATAGGTGCGGTGTGCGAAAAGCGGGGTGGTGGTGGCTGTGGGTGGGGTGAGGGAGGTAGTGGAGAATCCAGTCATCCCGACTAAAAACCAGTTCAAAAAACTGGTATTCAGTCAATTGCACCTATTTTGGTAGATTTTGTCTGTCAGTAACCTGTCGGCAAAACTTTCAGGATGGGAAAAAAAACTTTTTCCGCCCAAACCGGCGGACTCAGCGTAGTACACATACCACCCCGGCTCGTCAAAGCCGTACAGGGGTGGTATGTTATTTTTTACGCCATGCACCCGGAATCGCTGGAGATGGAGCGGCACCGGAAATCCTACAGCCTTGGCCGAATCAAGAAAAAGCGCGACCGGCAGGCAAAGGCCGAGGCGGTGATTGAGGCGATTGAGGAACTGTTGCCGACCGGATACCCGTGGGTTGGTGGCCAGGCAGTGTTCGAGATTGACCGTTTCATTGCCATGCAGCGCCGGTTGAAGGCGGCATCGGAGGGTTTCAAGTCTGAAAAAACGGTACTTGAGTGCCTGACGTTCATTGCCGACCTGAAGTGCCAGGCCGACAGGAAGGAAACGGTAAAGACGTACCGGAATGCCTTCGTCCAGATATCCCGTTTCCTGCGGGCCGAGGGGCTGGAGAGCCTGCCCGTGTCGCAATTCGGCATCGGTCACGCGCAGGCGTACATGGACAGCATGCGCATCCGGGTGGGCAATAATACCTACAACAACTACCGGGGGCAGGCTATCGTGCTGTTCAACGCGATGCGGGACAGGGGTATGATCGTGGACAACCCTTTCCTTAAAACACCAAAGGTGCCCAAGGCAAAGAAGGTGAGGAGGCCATTTTCTGCCGAGGAGGCCACCATTGTACTGAACGAGTTGTACGAGACCGATTACTGGCTGCTCATCCTTGTGCTAATGCACCTGGGCGAGTTGACGCGGCGCACGGAAGCGTTCAGGCT
>ERZ761597.43-NODE-43-length-39896-cov-25.651690_pt1 | contig 39896 bp, 60 predicted proteins | sample MGYA00433093_ERZ761597 | MGnify/ENA primary metagenome ERZ761597 (study PRJEB28899, sample SAMN03785557) | bioreactor sludge metagenome | biome: EBPR Sludge; feature: EBPR Bioreactor; material: 0.22µm filtered reactor supernatant | place: Saint Lucia: Queensland... | reverse complement strand
CACGTACCTGCGGCGGTTATCGCTTAGGAGGAACCGCGATATATTCATAGTAGCGTCATTACCTTCGCGCTCTTTGCGCGATTGTCCTTTGCCCATAAAGGTCTTAAATTTGGCAGACCCCAACAAGTTCTCCACTCCTTAATATCCGTCAAATCAAACTCTGCTTTTGGGATGATATGGTCAATATGAATATCGCCATTCCTGAACTTATCCCATGTCATTCCTTTAGTAAATTGTTTCTCAATATGTTTTGTAATATCACTTATCGTATATCCAAGCATATCCTCAACTTTTCTTGATTTCCCTGAATTAATTATTCCTGATCTTATTATATCTCCTATTCCATCCTCATAAAGGTATTTTTTTAATTGACGCCTAGTCTTTTGGTATGTATTAAATTCATTATCTAGTCTGTACCTTATATTGAATTTTTCAGACTTACTAAATCGTGGATTGTTCCACGGCTTGCCGCTCGCCTCATACCAAGCGTCTTTTTCATCCTGAGTTTTCTTTTCAAACCACCAGTTGAACGCATCGCGTGCGTTTCTAGCAACCAATGATTCACTGTACAAATCATCTATTGGCTTCCTACCATTAGGGAAATAATCCTTTCCTTTTCTCCATGCCGCTCTTTTCCGTTCTTCAATCCTACTCTCATAAGTGCGTCCTTTTTTTAATACCTCAAGTCTTTTCTTTTCGCACTCATGACATTCAGAACGGCGATAATAGTTATTAACACGTTTATCTTTTATTGCCCTAAATTTATCTAAATGCAACCATTCATTGCATCGCTTACACTGTTTTTTTCCATCAACAACTATAGCCCTGTGAGGGCGGGTTCGGTTTGTTGGCGTTCCGCCCCTGCGAACTGTATGAGCGCGCTCTCTGCAAATTCTGTTGCAATATCTTGCTTGACCAAATCCAATATATGAATTTCCACAATACAAGCATTTTTTAACTGTGCTATGTTGATCGCTAGCCATGACCGTGTTACCTCTCATAACAGGGTTGTGGTCAGGGCGCGGGTTGGTGTACTAGACCAATTCGCGCCCGTCTATTTATAGCCTCAAGGCGCCCCAACCAGCGGCGGCAATTCCAGCGTTTCATCATCCACGCCGGAAAACCGGACGGCTCTCCCTGAACCACGGCGCGCGGTAAACGTCAGCCCCGCCCCGCGCGGAATCGGGCCGCTGGCCAGGCCATCCTCATCCGAGGTTAGCACCACGGGGGTTGAGTCAAACGCCCCGCCATCGGTTGACTTCGTGCATATGATCGTAATCTCAACCCCTGCCTCAACTTGCCCCTCCTCGTCATAACAAACCGTCCATGCCGTCGTTTGGCCTGGCAGCGGCGGAGGAATCACGACCACCGGGCCGTCTGGCACTTGCTCCCCTAGCCGCGCGTAGGCATCGCCGGACTGGGGTTGATGCGTGCCGCTGGCCAGCGTGCCGACGATGCGGCCCAGCAGGGTCGTGATGCCGCTGGAATCCGAGATCGCGGTTAGCGTCCGAGTCGCCGTGCTCCATACCGCATCGAGCGCATTGGCCGCGAACGTCGCCGCCGCAATCGCCCCATTGGCGATGCTGGCAATCTTGATTCCGGTCGAGGTGAGGAGGGTATTCGTGTCGGCTGGGAGATAGTCAGTTTTGGCCTTGATCGCCGTGATGCTGGCGTTGTCTGGTGCGGTATAGCCGCTAGTCGCCAGTCGGGTTGCGATGTCCGCGCTCACGCTAGCCCCGGCGGGAGCGCCCAGCCTGGCGTAGGCATCGCCAGATTGCGGGTTGTGCGTGCCAGTCGCGAGAGTCCCGACGATGCGCGCAAGCAGAGTCGTCGTCCCGGCGGTATCCGACCCGTCGTAAGTCGAACGGCTGGAAACGGGTGCGTTGAGATTGTCCGCGATCAGTTTACCGATGCTGCCCGCGAGCGTCAGCGTGCTCGTGAGCACGTTCAGGATATCCGCGTCATCAAACCAGATCAGCCACAGCACGCCCGGCGAACCGCCGCCGCCCGCGCTGTTGCCAGAGCCACCGCCACCGCCACCGCCGTATTGCCCCGCCGCTGGCGCTGCACCCGCCGCGCCATTGGAGCCGCCCGCGCCCCCAGCTCCCCACGGAGTGCCGCCGCCGCCGCCACCACCACCACCGTTGGCGTTGCCAGTACCCCCATTGCTGTTCCCCGCGTTCCCATTTTTGGCAGACAACCCAATCCCGCCGGCTGCGTTCAGCCCCCCGCCACCCGCCCCTGGCCCAAATTTTGCGATTGCCATCGCAAGCGGCACCTGATATGTCCCGCCAGCAGTAGCCGTTGGGGGGCCGATGGCGCCGGCCACGCCATTCGCGCCGCCAACTCCTCCAGTAACGGAGGCGCCGCCAACCCATGACCCGCCTTGGCCGCCGGCGGTACCGTTGCCCTTTGCCCCGCCACTCCCCGCATAGAGCGCCAGCGAACTACTTGACGTGGAGCCTACCACGGAGCTATTCCCACCCGCGCTCCCGTTGGCGCCAGCCGCTCCGCCCGCGCCACCGGCGCCGATGGCGATCGTTAGCGTCTCGCCGAGCGTACAATACAGCGGATACATATTAACGGCTTGACCGCCACAGCCACCGCCACCGCCACCGCCGGGCGTCGAATCCCCACCACCACCGCCAGCCCCGCCGGCACAACCGCTGATATAGATCAACTCGGATGGAGCCGTGACGGTCGTCGTCCCGGTGTACAGCGTCGCACGCCAGCCCATGTCAGCCTCCAATCTCTCGCGCGCGCTCGGCGCTCAGAATGCCCAGCGCCACCCCGGCCGCGAGGCCCTGTTGCACCAGCGGGTGCGTGCGATGGACGCTTGGCGCGTGCTCCAAGATGAGCAGCAGATGGTCAACGGTCGCATCGGCGTCGCGCGCCGCTTTGTAACCGCGCCATTCCTGCGGACTGAACAACGCGAGGAACTGATAGGTCGGTAGCTCGTCCCATAATTCCGGCTCCGGCTCCGGCTCCGGCTCCACCAGTTCCTTGCCAACCATCCGCCAGCCAGGGCCGGCGCGGTCATGCGGGAGCACGGTCAGCTTCGGGAACATCGCGGCCAGCTTTTCGGCGGACTCCGCCTCGACCACGTTTTCAACGCGGGCGGTTTTGTCGATCAGCGCGAATCTCATGGATGGCCCTCGCGATAAACCAGCAACTCGTACTCCTCATCCAGCACTTCATAGGCGATATTGCTACCAACAATCCCCGGCGAGCAAGTATCCCGCGCATCCAGCGCCCAGCTATCCCACTGCCACAGCGCCAGCCCTAGAGCGACTGGGATAGCCGCTGGGCCGCTTCCCGCCATGACGCCGATATTCCAGGCTGCCGCGCCGTAGCCCGCCACCGTCAGCCCCAGCAATCCCGGCTCGCAAACCTCGTTCGGCGTCTGCTTGACCGCTTGAGTCACGCCGATCTTCACCGCCAGAATCGCCGGCCCGGACAGGCCAGAGAGCAAAGGATTGGCTTCGGCGAATCCGCTAGACAGAGCAACCAATGTCGTCGCGCCATCCGCGATTTGTGCGCGGTCGGCATGGGCGCAGCCCAGAATCAGGCTCAACAAGACCGCAACCAGCGCGAAGCGAATCATCTCCCCACCCCTTCGTAATTGCATGGCCCTGGATGTGGTTCCAGCGCCGCCACCCGCTCACAAAGAGCCTGCCCGTCGGCGGCTGTAAACCGTGGGCCGGCGTTGATAAACCGATGCAACTGCCAAAGCTGGAACGCCAGCGACGCGGCTACGAGCAAACCCAACAAAATCCCCATCACGTGTTTCATTTGAAAAATCTCTGCACGGCGTCCCACGCGGTTGCTCCGGTCGAAATCACTACAAACGTGCCCGCCGCAAACATGATGATCCATCTAAACACCATCCCGCCCTTCATCACAGTCTGCAAGGTGTCCATGGTCGGGGCGTACTGCTTCTGACTGCTAATGATGGTGTCCATTTGCCATGAGAGCGTCGCTAGCATCTCGGCCATGGCATCGATGCGCTTTTCGAGTTCCGCAACCCGCTCCTGACGCTGATGATCCATTTCGCGCCGGAGTAGCGACAGTTCCGAGTCAGCCGGCTCGCTCATTTTGGCGTGGCTTTCACGACGGCGGCTTCGATCACCAGATTCAGCAGCCGGCCCGGTACGTTCTCGAAGGCTTCGCTCAACTTGGCTTTCACGATCTTCCGCTTCTCATCCTTGGGTAAGTCCACGTCCATCATCGCAGTGACCGCATCCAGCGCCGCTTCCCAGACCACCGCGCCCGCGATAGCCTTGATTGCCTGTACCAGCAGGGTCATCCATAATCCACTCATGATTCAACTCCCGCGTTCGTAATCCAGGTCCGCGTTGCTTCCCACGTCGGGATAGCCGGGGGCGCGGGCGATTGCCGCCCGTCCCAACCTTGCGCGTAGGCTTGCCGAAACAAGTCCCGCATGGCCAGCGCCAGACGGGAACAATGCACCTCGCGCTCACACAGATGCGGCGCGCAAACCATCGCTCGTTGAGCGGCCTGCTCCAGTTCTGGGGATGGATCAAAGTCAACAAGCATCTTCAGTCTCCGGTCATCGGCGATAGCGCCGCCGCTGGGTAGATTTGCACGCTTCCAGGCTCGTACATGGATTCCACCGCATAGCCCTCGTTGTTTATCGATGTGGTATACCACCCGACGACATGGCCGCGCCAATAACCGCCTGACTTTTTTTGCACGCAGTCACCGTGCCGGAACTGGGTATGGGTTGGCGGGTAAATTGGTACCTCAACTCTATTCACTGATTATTCCCAGCGAGCATGGCCAGGTGGCGGGTCTGGAACTTCGGCCCAGTATTTGGGTGGGTTGCGGAACTCAGAATAGGTATACCCTGGCAGATTCCATCGACCATTTGCGTGAAGAATGACCGTGCATAGATTTACGGTCGGCCAAAACCCAAGAACCACCTGACCCACGACGGGCGGGGTTTTTGCAGTTTCCGTCCACTCAATCATCACAGTACCCCATCACAGTCCCCGCTCGTCATCACCTTAAACATCAACACGATCAGCCCGCTGATCGGCGCCAGGCCGACCACCACCAAGACGGGCACCCACCAGCCCGACAGCCCCCACGGGGTCAGGCTGTTGCCCAGCAGGACGGCTGCGGCCAGCACGCAGACCACCGCCCAGGCGGTTGCCAGCCAGAAAACATTCATGCCGAAATTCATTTCAATACCTCCACTCGCAATCAATCCCTATCCCCGAATCCAGCAGGCGGGAGATTAGGGTAGGTGTCATCCGATCCGCCGATGATGGGGTAATCGACGGCCGGCACGGGCTGGCGCATCCTATCAGTAGCGCGCACAGAGCCAGCGTCAGCCCAAGCATCACCAGCGTCAGACCGGCCTTGCAACTCAATCGGCGGCAATGCGGGCACGGGTTCGTCATCATGGGTTCCTCCAAGTCGATCCGGCAGCACGATCTTCAGGACCGTATCCACCCCGTAAACCGCGCCCATGACCAGGCTTATTTGATCGGCGGTCAATTCAGCGCCCAGCCACCAAAGCCCGGCGATAGCGCCAGCGGCCAGGGTGCCGGCAATGACCCCGCGTAAGGTTGTGGTCTCTTTCCCGCGCGCTTGTCGGTAAGCACGAAGCGCGGTGAAGATGAGAGAGAGTTTGTTCATTCTTTAACCATTGCCATTGTGTTTCCCCTTTGGGGAATCGTCCCGCTCCAGCGTTTTCTTGAACCCCACATTGCCGGCCACATGGAACACGATAATCCCCTCAGGCTTCATGTACCCTGGAGCCGCCTGGCTTCCGCGCAAGCGAAGATCGGACACGATCATCCCCACATTCAGGTTATCGAACAGACCGCGCCAAAGCACGGGAACCAACCCGACGCATGGCGGCAATACATCCTGCATTCTGACGATGCGCGGATCAGCGGTCGGAATGGGTTGTGGTTTCTGGCCATGCAGACACCAGCGGATGACGTTGAACAAGCTGAACCGCTTATCGCCTTTTGGCAGGCCATAGCCGCGCTGGATACCACTCCCCCACCATTCGCCAAAGTGGCGACCAGGCCCCAGTTCTAGCAGTTCATCCTGGTGCTCATACGCCCATCGCGCGAACCCGTGGTTATCGTCGTCTGGCGTAATCCAGCGGGTTCGACTCCCCACCAGAAATTCCCCGTCCTCGCCGATATGGATCACGCCGTTGGTCCCGTCGATTTTTTCCGTGACGACCACCTCCCGGCTGAATCGGGCGATTTTCGGAAATTCCTGAAAGTTGATGCTGTTCATGGCCTCCGCTCCGCCGTTTTCCGTTCGATCACCGCGCCGATGTCCTGCCAGTCGCTATTGCCCGGTATCAGCCAACTCCACAGCCAGGCCAATTTCAGCCGCCAAAGCGGCCAATCATCGTAATTCTTCACGTTCATAAGCAATCCACCTCCCACGCATACCCCCACAAAAAGAACTCTATTCGCTTGGGTTTTTTCGGCGAATAGCCCTGTAGTTTCAGCTTCCAGTAATAAAACCATGCGACACAACGGAACCGAAAAAATCGGCTCATCCCGGTACTCCATCGCGCAAGAACAACTCGCGTTCCGCCTCGCGCCGCCGAGTCAGGTCGTCCATCACTTCCTTTTTTCCGGTCTTCTGATTCGTCACCTTGTTCCAGCGCAAGAACTCGTCGGCCGCGCCTGCATAGTCGGATTCGTTTAACAACAGCAGCAATTTCGAGTCGAGCAGCGCGCCCGTCTCGACGTCAAAAGCAAAACAGAGCAGGGCGTCGAACATCGATTGGGTGAGCGGCACACGCGCGCCGAACCGAACCCCATCGGCGAACCGAATCAGGTCTCGGCGCAACAGCGCATCCGCCTCTCCGGCTGAAATCGGCTGCTTGAACGACTCGCCAGACCGGACCACATGCCCCCAGCCGATGGTTTTTTCCCCAGCGGGGCAGCGGTAGATGACAGGCGCAAACCCGCCATCCGGCCCCTGCTCGAAGTGCTGAAGCAGGGCCAGCGCCGCCTCGCTCGGTTGTAGGTTGATTGGGTTCTCAAATTTCATGGCCGCGCCCGTAGCGCCTGATCCAACCGCAGGCGCAGGTCGAACCACGCGAACAGCGCCAAATTCGGGCACGACTCAGAATCAGCCGCACAGGCGGCGCTGATGCCGGCGACTCGGTGGCCGTCGGGCAGGGTCACGGTCAGCACCACAAAATCATTGCTGATCACCTGCGCGGCAGGCGTCACGTAGTCCAGGCCGCCCACCCAGATCGGGTTGAGCGCCGCCGGATGGATCGGGATTCGTTCTGACGGCGGCGCTGGATACGGCGTCACGCAGCCGGGGCCGAATCCTGGCAAGCAATCGTCGGCCAGCGCGGGCATCGACAGAGCCAACCCAGCAACCAACAGTAAGGATTTCATTTTCTCCATCTCAATCACCTCTCTTTTCCAAAGGCAAGCTGTCGCCACAATAGCGACAGCGAATCACTTCCACAACTTCCGACCCGGTCCGGGTCACTAATACCCGGTCGGACAGCCGGTTGCAGGTGGGACAGAATTCGGCGAACACCTCTTCACAGAACAGGCGCATCGACCTTGGCGTATGTACCCGATAGTAGTCGATGGCAGACCCGTCGGGGAAAATGAGGTGCGTTGCAAACGGCCCGTTTGAGCGATGCGGAACGCCCTGCTCCCCATAGCGCCAGGCCAGTTCAGCTAGGGTTTCGATAGCGCAAAGGCAGAGACTCAACATGTTACAGCACTCCTGTTTTACTCAACACGAACAGCACCAGCGACCAACCACCCCATGTAACCAACAACAAGGGGAACCCCCACGCAAGAAATGCTCTCATCACCGTTTGCTCCCATTTCTGCTCAACACCTACTGCCGTTGCATCGCATCGGCAAACATCTTTATCAGCACACCCATAATTTTCTCATAGGCGCGCTTGAAGCGTTCCAGCCCGTGAGTGCCACCATTAACGGCTCGGCGTGCACGAACGAAGTCAGACGCCCTCAGCGCGGCATCAATCTTTTCCGCGCGGTCGGCAATGAACATCGCCAAAATTTGCGCTGCGATGGCTGGCTCGTTCGCCAAGTCCGGCTGATCTTCCAGCGGATGGTAGATGCGCTGGCCGTAGGTCCGGTAATTGGCACGCCCGGTCAGTTGCACGAATCCTCGGCCAGGAAAGCGCGGGCCGTCGCCCGGCTGGTCGTTTCCGAGGTCTTTCCGCCCCTCGTACTTGTCGAAAGGCCGGTGTTCGGTATTCCAGATCGACCGCATTTCCTGGAGAGGGACAAACCCGGCCGTTTCCGCCGCGATAGTGGCCAGCGCGAACGCGACCATCCGTGGAGAATCAAGCATGGCCTCGCGCAGGGCTTCGCGGACATAAGGCCAGAATGTGGCGACATTTTCACGCCGAGCGCCCGGAAACGCGGGCATGATTTGGTCAACGGTCAGATCGAGCGGATTCATGACACCATCTCCTTTAGGTCTGGATCAGTGACATCTTTCGTAGACGCATCCAGCACATCAAGCAAAAAATCAATGTCGGCCCGACTGGCGTATTGCCGCCAGTGCGCGCGATATTCAAACAGAAATCTCCGCAAATCCTTGCGCTTGATGACGGTTTGCTGTCGCAATCCATGCCGCGACCGCAACATTTTACGCTGAATCCAGCTTTTTACGACATTTTCGGCAACTGAAAGCCCCGTCGTGATTTGCTCGATAGTCAGCAGGTCAACTTCATCGAACCCATCGACGCGGTTTGGCCACGCGCCCGATGCGCGTTTTCGCATGATTAGAGATCGAACCTGATCGTGCGTGCGGAAATAGCCCTTTTTTGCCAACGCCTGGCGGATTTTGTTAATAGGCATCGTCAAATGATTGCGAACGATTCGCACCTCAATATCATCCCTCCACGCCCGATCCGCGCCGCGCGTAGAAGACAACAGCGACGGCACGCCCAGCTTCGCCGCCTCCCGGCTGATAACCCGCGCCGGGATGCCGAACTCGTAAGCCAGGATTTTGTTGCCGGCAGGTTGGCGCTTTTCGTACACCTCGCGAATCCGCGCTTTCTGCTCCTCGGTCAGTCGAAACATATATTTCTCGACCGTGACGCCGATCTCCCGCGCGCGGTTAACCAGCGCGCCGCTCTCAACCCCCCAGGAAGCGGCTAATGCCGCCACTTCGCCATGTTTGCGGTCTGGCCGGTAGAGATGCTTGATAGCCGCGTCATGCGCGTCAGTCCACAGGATTTTTCCGTACCGGCCACGTTCCGGTGGATGGATAGTGCTCATCGTGTTCCCCAATTTCTGTGGTTGGCGTCCTCGGCATATTTCCTGACCCGTTCCAGACGGTCAGTGGCTCTTTTTTTTCCGTCCTCCATCCACGCCATGTCCTCATCGGTTATTCCTTGATTCGTCGGCTTTGGCGGCTTTTTCGGCCGATTTGGATTACTGGTTAGCGTCCAGATCATCCGGCCACGCCGGCGGCCCGGTTTCGGCGACTTACCAAAAGATCTGGAAACGTCGCCGGCCCTAAAAAGGCAAGTCAGTGCGCTAATAACCGCGCGTTCTTCCATTCCAGTTTGACTGGCGATTTCCGCCGAATTTTTCGGTCCGCTATTCAGGCATTCAGAAACGGCGGCGGCCCGCAAGTTGCGCTCAACCCGTGTTATTCTGGTTTTCATTTCCCACCCCAAATAGAGCTATTCTCGCCTCGTCGTAATCCACGATCACCGCCGCTATGCCGTTGTTGCGCCGCACCGTCGTTAGAAATGCAACCTGATCCGGGGTCGGCTTTTCACCCGGCCGCTTGACCTCCAGCGCGAAATACCGGCCGTCCGGCAACTGCCCTTCGATGTCCGCCTTACCCTTGCCGGTCGGTGGCTTGCCGGCCAGGTGCAACAGGTAAAACCGCAAAAACCGGCCGGTGCTGTTGAACGTCCCCCCGCCGTTAATCCGCGCGAACCATGCCACACGGCCACGCGCCTGCTCGTATCGCAGGTAGTCCACAATCTGTCCAAGCCGGTCCTGTTCGGTCGGCTTGGGCGCGGCCAGTCTGAAACGCTTTGGGGCGGTCATTGGTGAAGCCACTCAGTCAAACGTCATTGATCAGCCCGCGCGAACAGGCGCAGCGTTTCCAGATTCGCTTTGTGCTGCGATGCCAGCGTGGTCATATAGCCGCAAGCCGAACAGCGCGAGGTTTGCAGCCGGACATAGCGCCTCTTTCCGGCGTCTCCTAAAAACCATCGACGGCGCGTCTCAGGCAATAACACCCCCCTACGACAAATCCGGCAGGGCCGAGCCGCCGCCGCGACCGTCGATCTCGCGTTAGGCATCTTTACGCAAACATTGCGAATAAGTGGTTCTCGCTGTCGTAGCGCACGCCGCAGCGAATCAGCGTGACGATTTCTTGCTCGGTCGCTTTTGCTGCCACCTCGTCCACGTCGGCATCAAGCCAGATTTCGTCATGCTCAGCCGCTTCGATCATGCCGCGCCCAGTCTTCCGTGGCGCCAGCTCGTGCAGCAGCAGAAAGGCGCACACATCAGGGCGCGGGTGCTTCGGGTTCTGCTCTCGATCAAACTTGAGGTACTCTGCTTCGTGCTTCTCAAAAAGCGATTCAAGGTCAAGCATTCGGTTTCTCCTTCGCTTCGGCACCAGGCCGAACTAGTTAGTCGAGGCGAGCCCCAAAAGCCGGGCTCGCACGGTTAGCGCGATAGATTTTCTCCACGACGCGGTTGACGTCATCGGCATACCCAGACTCGACGCGGATTCCCTCAACAATCCCCACCTCGTCCCGCCATTGTTCCGGCGTCCACCGCTCGACCTTGGCGGCCTGGCGCATCGCCCGTTGCAGTTCGGCCGGGAAGGCGGCGAAGGTTTCGCGGGCTGCGTCAACGCCAGCCGGCGGTTGTCTTGGTTCATCCTGTCTCATGCGCTCCTCCAAAAAAATGCGGCCAAATCCCCCCTCCGTTGTCCGCCCAGTTCGAGCGGCCAAATCGGTTTCCCGTTGGCCGTGTGGCCATGTGGCCAATTCCCACCCCCCCTAAAGGGGGGGATGGGGAAAATGGCCGCACTTTGGCCGCACTTTGGCCACTTCGGCTTGCGGCCATTGGCCGCACTTTGGCCGCACTTTGGCCACTGGCCTCACCGCATTAAGAAAGATACACATAACCATTATCCACATAAACAAACTGTCTCTTTTCCAACTCCCTGAGTAGCCGTGATCGGTGGCTTCTGTCCGGCTCAAAATCCATTTCAGCGTACCAATCCCGCAACAAAACACGAGGAGTGCCTCCCCCGCAATTTGCCCCGTGCCGCTCGTACATGCCACGCAGAAGTTCCACCGCTTGAGCCTGCTTGCGGCTCAAGGGCCGATCCGCCGGGGAGGATTCGGTTGGCGCATCGGCGGGAATCGCCATGGCGCTATTGACCGGCTCCCCATCGTCATCCAGCCAGGGCAGCCCAACCTGTTCCAGGCGAAACGCCAGGGGCGCCATCCGCTCAAAATCCCGCACTTTGGTATGGCTGACCGAGATCACGCCATCCTCGCCCTGGCGAGAAATGAGCAGTTCAACATCAATGGCGGCAAACAGAGAAGAATGTCCCCGTGCGCGGGTTTTATCCGTGTGTCCGGTATGGTGGATATTCAGCACGGTTCTCTCCGCGCCGATGATTTTCATTCCGGTGAGCGCGGCGCTCATATCCGCCACGTCATTCTCTGACCCCACGCCAAAATTACCCGCGAAGGTATCAAGAATAACGAGTCCCACGACTACCCCAAGTTCTCGGATTTGTTCAGCCACCAATTCAGCGGCGGCCACTGAAGTGAGTCCGACCGGGTATTCTCGAATCCAAAAATTATCAGGAACGCACCCGGTTTGTTGGCACCAGGCCGCAAATCGGGCTTGCAGTCCCGCCAATCCTTCGGCCGCGATATAAACCACGCCGGTTTTCTTGACGCGGAAGCCGCGCCAGTCCATTCCGGCCGCGATATGACAACCAAGATCAATCGCAATAAACGACTTCCCAACATTGGAATCGCCGAAAAGTTGAGCCAGACCGCGCGCTGGCAATACGCCCTTCACCAAATAATGAACTGACTTGGGGAGGGCGATATAATCGGCGATGGGGATCAAGGGTGGATTCGGCTTTCTGGGCTGCTCCTCCATCCTGACCATCGCGGGCAAGGTCAGCGGGTTCGGCTTTCTGGGCTGCTCCCCCGCTCCGGGTTGGTTCGGCTTTCTGGGCTGCTCCCCATACCCGGATTGACTTAATGCCCGCGTCGCGGCTCTAAAATCTCCACCGTGCTCCAGCAGCGCAAAAACCGAAAACTTGGTATAAGCGCGCTCCGAGTCCAACCCGGTACTGGTAGTGAAGACATACAGATAATCCGTCCCTGAAAACCCGGTGGTCGCCGAAATCCCCTCTTTCTTGCCGGGACGACGCCAGTAGGTTACGTCTCCACGAGTGAAAACCCGCGTCCATCCGTGGGGAACCAATACATCGCTCCATGTCGCGCGGCGGTTGAAATCCTCGCCGGGACGGTTGGATGGATCAGCACTCGACTGGATGGGATCAACGCCCGCGTCCGGGCGCCGCTCGTGAAGGTCCATGCTCTTTGCCAGTTCCCAAAGGTCGTTGCGCTCGACCTCGGAAATGCTGGCGATGGTAGCCAGAGAACCCGACACGCGGCGATATTCGCCGCCACTCGGATGTACGGCCCCATTCGATGGAGCGATGATGAGATACCCACCCTCGCCCCGCGATTCGATGAAAGCTTTGCCCGCCGCATCGCGGGCCAACTTGCTGTTACCCGCGATAACGGGGCATCGGTAGAGCAGATGCGCGCCGCGTGGCGACTCCTCGCCGTACCCGGCGAGAACCCGGTCGATGAGTGGCTTGACGCCGCAATAGTCCGCCATCTCGTAATAGGCTTCCCAGCCGGCGCGCGTATCAAAATCAATGGCTTCCAGATTGCCGCTAACCTTGCCGGTCACGACCCCGATCCCGGTCAAACCGTTGCGAGGGTCATACCAGGATTTCAGTAGAGCGAGGGATGGCGGTTGTTGCTGGAACTGTTTCCAGCGCGGATCAGACCCAGGGGGTTGCGGTCTTTTAGTGCCATCCTGGGCGGGCGGAACGACGCACAACCCAGATGCGTGCGCTTCTTGCACCAGCGTCATCGGGATCATCATGGCCGCCCACGATACGTCCTGACCCAATGCACCAGGGCATGACAGCCTCGGCACAAGGTCATCGTGTTGCCGGGTTCGTTTCCGCCACCGTCCTGCACCTCAATGACATGATGCACTTCAAGATGCGCTTCATCATCGAGACAGATTTCGCAGCGAACGCCGGGCTTGATTCCTGTCGTTGACGGTGCCCGCCTGGCTAAGTTTTTGGGCTTGCTGATCCAGCCGAAAAACTTGCCGCATGACCCGCACACGGCCTTGCGAAAATGCTTGGATCCAAGCGGGGGAGAGTCGGCGACCAATGCTTGCCTGCCGCAGCAAGGCGGGTTTGACGCCGCCATTTTTACAAGCTCCTGCCGGCAATGAATCGATGTTAGAGCGGCTGGAAGATCATCGACATCAAGACTGGCAATCAGAAGATCAGTCGAACCCAAATTTTCGCTCATACCATCGCGTCCAGATTACCCGTCAGGTCCAACAGCGACAGATAGTCCGCGTAGTCCTGGCAGTCCATTAGCCAATCCGGGTCTAACTCGTTCGGGTCGTCCGGCACGGTATCGAGGTCATCGGCCAGCCCCGCGCGGCCGATCAGGTCCAACACACCGCAAACATACGTAGCCTCGAATTCCAGAAACGGAATCGCCGGCTGGATTGGATTCCAGTGCGCCTGTGCTATCATTTCCGCATTCATGATCGGCTCCTTCGTAGCCATCAGTGATAGCCCCTATGCCGATTCGCGGTCGGCGTCATGGGGCGAACAAGACCCGCAATCGAGCGGGTTTTCTTTTTCCATTTCCTGCAAGACCCTAATCAATTCAACAGCGCAATTGGTCCGGGTCGATGCCCAGTCGCGCATGGATTGGCAGACCGAAGCCGGCAACCGGCTTCTCGCCGCGTCGCGCCGATCTTCCTCGGCTTGATCAAGCCAATTAAGAGCCAACTGTCGGATTCGGATCATTTCTGCCGTGCTTGTAACCGTGCTCGAATGCGGCACGGTAGTGAAAGCCACATTTGGCAATGACATCCTTGGTTTCTCCGTGCGCCATCAACACGCTCTCGACGTACCCCCAATGTGCCGTTGCTAGCGCCGATGCGGGGGATGCTTCGGTGGTCAATGCTGAGGTGCTCATTCCGCGTCGCTCCGATCAACCCCTCTCCCACGAGGAGAGGGGCAGGGGTGAGGGGGGTTAATCGTCGGGCTAGGCCGGTTCGGTCACGTCGGTCGGTTCAGTCGGTTCAGTCGGTTCAGTCACGTCGGTTTCTTCAATCATGGTTATCGCTCCAGTTTTCGCCAGGGGACCGCTGGCGGTCGGTTCCGGCGGCTACCGCCCCGCCGGTGGCTCGTTAAATCGAGTGCCCGGCTTACCCGGCCGGGCGCGGGTCAACCACCAAAGGAGGGGTACAACCGCCGTCTTTCTGATGAGGCGGCCACGGCTGCCGGTCGGTTTTTTCGCCCAAGAGAAGCCCGGACAGCCGACAGTCCGGTAGCGCGGTGGTGCGCGAAAGTGGTGCCCCAGCCCGGCGATCACGTCCCAACGCGCTGATTAGCCAGAAAGCAGACCCAGCGCCGGGCCAAGGCATTGAATCATGCGGCGCGATCCTCGACCGGATAAATATCAGGTCGCAGGTCGTGCCTGCTGACACCGGTTGCTGCTTCGACGGCAAGGACGCGCGCGGCTGGAACGCGCCCAGCTTTCCGCCAGGAGTGGATAGTTTGGTGTTTTACCCCGACCATCTTGGCGAGCCTGTACGCGCCTACGGATTCAATGATCGCTTCCAACTCGTTTTTCATGGCCTATAGTAGGCAAAAGCTACTTTTAAAGTCAAGCTATGACAGCCCAATTCCATCCACCGCCAACGATTTTTTGTTTCCGAAAAAAATCGCTTTTGCCTATTGACTGATTAGTAGCTTTTGCCTACTATTCTCTCAACCCGCAACCAGCCGGTACCCTCCTAACCCATAACCGGGTGCTGGGGTGGCACTTCAAGCACGGCCGGTTGCGGGCCAATCATCCCTTTGGTGGTTATTCCCGCCGGGGTTTTCCCTCCTTGGACGATCTCGGCGGGCTTTTTCAGGAGACGATGAGATGACCAACCCAATCATCAACTTCTCGGTCCGCGACCGCGCGGGCGACACATTGATAGAGACGGATTCCCCCAGGCTCTCCGCCCGGCGTATTATCCGACGCGCCCAGATCCGGCGGATGGACGGCGACTATGCAGCCCGCCGCGAGCAGGCGGCGCGCATAGACGCGGCCATGGAGCGCAGCGAGCCTCGGCGCCAGATGGCGACTCCCCGCCCGATGGCCACGCGCACGCCGGCCAGGGTTAACGCCACGCGCGTGGCGATCATGGTTGCCGCCGCTCTGGCTGTAGCCGCTATGGTGTTGTGGGTGGCGGCATGAACATCACCCTGCTGCTTTTCGCGCTGGCCGCCGCCGATGCAGACCAGCGGACCGCCTATCACAGCCGGATTGACGGGCTGGTTCTGCCGGTGGAGGTGACGCCGTGAACCTCCAACGCTTGATGTACTCCGGCTATTACGGCGGTTCCGTGCTAAAAGGCCGACCGCCGCAGGTCGTCATCGATGCGCTCGCAGAGAAGTTTGACGTGGTGAACGTCTATGCCTCCGGGGCGCTCAGTCGGGAACTACGCTGCTACGAACCAGAAGGTCGGATGCGGCTGAAGGTTCGCTACGGCTGGATGGGGAACGGCTGGGTGTACGAGCCGGTGGCCGTTCGGCGCAACCGTCCAATCCAGCGCCAGCCCGGCGACGTGATTTACAACCGCGACGGCTCTTGGCGAGTCGCCGCGTAACGAAAAAGCCGTCTGGTGGTGGTACACCAGACGGCCTTGGAACAACGGGAGAAGGAAATGAACGCGAAGATTTTACGCATCCAAGCGCCCACCCGCAAGAGGCGCATTGATGGGGTGCTCCTGCCATGTTGATCGACATCGCCGCCAGCCACCGCGAACGGGTTGGTTGCTCCAAAATCGCCCAGGCGCTGGGCGTCTCCCACTGGGGGACGGCCTACCAGCTATGGGAGCAGTATACCGGCCGCGCGCCGTGGCCTGACATCAGCAACAGGTTGCACGTTGCCCTAGGTGAACCCATGGAGGAGGTGCTACGTCCGTTCGTCTCCGAAAAACTGGGGCGGGAGTTGCGCCGCGACAGGCGGGAGTACCTGCACCCTGATCTGCCGCTGATCGGTCATGTGGACTACCGCGCCAGCGCGTTGAACAGCGAAGTCCGTCCAGTCGTAGACATGAAAACCAGCCTCGGTTGGGGGGCAAAAAATCGGTTCGGCACGGACGGCACCGACGAGGTGGACGATGATGTTCTGCTGCAAATGCAGGGCTATTTGATGCTGACCGGCGCGGAAACGGCCTATGTCGCCGCGCTGGTGCCAGGCCCGGAACTCAAGATATTCACCGTCGCCGCCGACCAGGACCTATACCAAATAATCGCCGACCGGCTGGCGGAATTCTGGTGGCACGTCACTAACGACGTAGCCCCTGACATCGCCACACTGGCTGATGCTAACCGGCGCTGGGCACAGCACACTACCGGCCAGACCACAGAGGCCGATGCTGACGCCATGGCGATTCTGGAGGATTTTCGGGCTGCAAAGGCCAGGGTCAAGGCGGCAGAGAAGGAACTGGATGCACTGGAATTGGCGCTGAAACTTCGCATCGGCGAGGCCGAGGCGCTGCTCGGCCTGGACGGGAAACCGCTCTGTACCTGGAAAACCCAGACCTCGACTCGGGTCGATACCGCCGCGCTCAAAGCGGCAGGTCTGTACGAAACCTATGCAAGACCCACAAATAGCCGGGTACTCCGGCTGAAAGGAGAAAATTGATGAATGCCACCGACCGGCTTGAACACCAAGTTGATCAATTAGAAACCGATTCCATGCCCACGGATTTTGATCGGCTGATTCAGAGTAGCGTCAATCAGTTGATATTTTCTGATGCGCGCATGGAGCGCATGATGAAAATGGCGGAAATCCTCGCCAAGGGCAAAGTTACCGTACCTGCGCACCTGCAAAACAACATCGGGGACTGCATGGCCATCGTATTGCAGGCCGCGCAATGGAATATGGACCCATTTGCGGTCGCGCAGAAAACTCACCTGGTCAGTGGGAAACTCGGCTATGAGGCGCAATTGGTCAACGCCGTCGTCATCACCCGCGCCCCGATCACGGGCCGCCCACAGTATGAATGGTTCGGCGACTGGGAGCGGGTCATCGGCAAGTTCAAGGAAAAGATCAGCCAGAAGGGCGAAACGTATCGCGTCCCCGGCTGGACGCTGGAAGATGAGAATGGGTTGGGCGTTCGAGTCTGGATGACCATGCGCGGCGAAACTGAACCACGCGTGCTTGAACTACTGCTTACTCAGGCCACGGTTCGCAATAGCACGTTATGGGCGGGTGATCCAAAGCAGCAGTTGGCCTATCTGGCTATTAAACGCTGGGCGAGGCTGTACTGCCCGGACGTGTTGCTTGGCGTCTATTCGGCTGACGAACTCGAAGCATCGAACAGCGAAGACCATTCCCAAATCCACGCTCCCCAGCCCACTCGCGTCTCCGCCATTAAGCAACGGCTTAGTCGCATGAATGACGTAACCCAGGACAGCGCCGCGCTCCCAGCCCCTCCGCCCGGCGTGGACGCCGAAACCGGAGAGGTATTGCCCGCCGAGTCGGCGGAACCAGCCGATCCCATCGCCGATTTGCTGATGCTGATCAATGAAGCGACGACGATGGCAGAGTTGGAGTCCAACCGCGACGCGGTAGCTGCGCTCAAAAATGGCAACAAGCAGCGTGCGATTAACGCCTGGACGGCGAAGAAAGCGGCGTTGCAAGCCGCAGGCAATCATTCCCGCTCAGCCCCGGAATGATGGAGATTCGTAATGGCCAGCGTCAACAAAGTCATTCTGATCGGCAATCTGGGCAAGGATCCGGACGTGCGCTCAATGTCCAGCGGCAAGGCGGTTGCCAACGTCACCATCGCCACCAACGAAAGCTGGAAGGATCGAAATACCGGCGAGAAGCAGGAGCGCACCGAGTGGCATAACGTGGTGTTCTACAGCCCGCTGGCGGAAATCGTCGGCCAATACTTGCGCAAGGGCTCCTCGGTGTTCGTGGAAGGCCGCTTGCAAACCCGCAAGTGGCAGGAAAAGACCAGCGGCCAGGATCGCTATACCACAGAGATTGTCGCCAATGAGATGAAGATGCTGGGCGGCAAGCGCGACGAGGGTTATAGCTCAACCGAAACCGAAACCGGAGATCGCCCATTGAGCGCGGTCCAGCCCCTCAATCCAGCGCCCGGCAAGGCGGCCACGCCGGAAAGCCTTAATAAAGCCGGCTTCGCGGGCGGAAATAAACCGTTTGACGATGACATTCCGTTTTAGCCGCCAATTCATGCCAGGGACGGCATGAGGAGAAAAACGATGAGCACCAAGATCCATTTTAGGTGGGAGCAAGACCATGGCGGGGGAGATCAGGGCATACTGACTTTGTGGCCTGACTCCTTCCGCGAACTGCGACTTGTCGTGCAGGACTTCGAAACCGCAAACACGCTCTTTACTAACATCAAAGGCGTGACGAACGAAGCATTCGATGCGGGCCGAAGGTCTATGCAGGCCGAGGTAGGGCGCATTGCGATTTAACCAGGAGACTAAAAAATGAATCTTGACCCGCACTGCGTTACCTGCGAGCACGGGAAATTACTCCCAATCACCCATGAGATGGGGCGCACGCTCTTTTGCACGCTGGCTATTGATCACTGCAAGACCGAGCGGGCGGCAGAAGGGAAATGCGGCGAATCCGCCAAAAACTACAGGAAGCGGACATGAACAACATAGCCGAAGCGATGGAGAAGGCGGAGTACGAGGCTAGGGAAAGGGCGGAGTACGAGGCTAAAGAGAGGGCGGAGTACGAGGCTAAAGAGAGGGCTGAGTACGAGGCTATGGTGTCGACAAAAACCACAAAACGCTGGAAGCAAATCCGCGCGGAGATCCTCGGCCGCGCCGGTCAACGCTGCGAGCAATGTGGCGTGCCTGACTTGGCTTATCGGATAAGCGGCGGAGACGCATGGACGCTAAACGCCGAACAGGCGGAAGCATGGGCGATGGACGGCGAGCGCGTCTCGCGGATCGTGCTGACCGTGGCCCACCTGGACCACCAGCCGGAAAATTGCGACTCGTCAAACCTCCGCGCCCTCTGCCAGCGTTGCCGATTTGCCCACGACATCGACCACCGCCAGCGTAGCGCCGGCAAAGCCGCAGGAGACCTGATCTTCGATGCCTAAGTATAAAATGCCCCGGCTCAGAGGCTCACGCGCGGCATTTAAAATGGTCACTGACATTGCGTCGCAATGGGGATCAACTCAAACAGGATGCTTTGAGGAACTTGCCGAATACGTCATGAATAATCAAGTCTCTCTAGACGAGGGGCTGGATGAGATGGTCAGGCGTGGCCTTTTAAATGGATGGCCGTCTGTAGATCAAAATGAGTCATGAGTTAATCAAAATCTTAATCCATTTTTAACAGGGCTGCGTTTTGAAGTGCACAGCAGCAAATTGAGGAGAGAGGTGCCCATGATCCATTGCGATTTTTCTCCAGATCGTCGCTATCGCTACACGTGGGAAACCGATCTAGATCCTCCAGGAAAAGGGCTGTGCGTGTTCGTCGGCTTGAACCCAAGCACGGCGGATGAGGACGGCCCGGACCCGACCGTGCGGCGCTGCATGAATTACGCGGCTCGCTGGGGCTATGGTCGGCTGGTCATGCTCAACTTGTTTGCGTATCGCGCTACCGATCCGAAAGCGATGATGGCGCAAACAGACCCGGTGGGGCCGGAGAATAATCAATTTATTCAGGAGGTTTGCAGCCGAGCCAGTTTGGTCGTAGCTGCTTGGGGCAACCATGGATTGCACCTCTCAAGATCGAGACAAGTCCTCGCCGTGCTGCCCCCCCAGATCCACGCCATCCGGTTGACGCAAAAATGGCAACCAGCCCACCCGCTGTATCTGCGTAATGACATGTTGCCGGCCAGGATCAGGGAGAGCCATATCCCAGGTCAGTTTTCGTACCTTTCGGCTCGCCAGATGGAGCGGCGGGCGTGACAACGACCTACTGAAAATATTTCATCCCCCCCCTTGACGCGCCGTTATAGGCGCGTATAATAGGAACCATGGAATGGCAATCAAGTCATCCCCCGACCGGGGCCGGTAAGCCCCAGGAGAAGTGAGATGAACACCTACGAGTCCTACGAATTGCGCGCGATTGGGCAGGAGTGGCTTTTCGCGGGCGGTCTGAATGACCGCGAGGAAGTGGTACGGTCACTCGACACCGTGTCACCAGCCGATTTGGCACGCGAGTGTCTGGATGGCTGGTGGTGTGGTGACAATGTTGATTGCGCCCCAGACGATGGCGACCTGGCGGAGGCGTTCGCCGAACTGGCAGCCAACAGGGCATGGCTAGAAGAGTAATCCACCCAACAGCCGCCGCCTTCGGGCGGCAATGAGGAGAAGGAAATGAACACGAATGATGAATTCGGCCCAATCCCAAACTGGCTCCAAGTGGCGCAGGCCGCCCAAGACGTCGATGACGCGGCGAAACAAACCGACCTGGCCAAGTGCCAGGCCCTGATCGCTCGTTTGCGGCGGGCGATGACCGCCGCCGGTGCGGCGATGGTTGCTGGGGCTGCCCCAGCGGCCGAAATCGACCGGCTGCTTTTGACTGCCGCCCAGGCCGATCCGCTGGGCGAGGAGCAGAGGCAGGCGGTAGAGCGGCTAGAGGAGCTAGCCGGCTGGACCGCCAAGGACGGCGAGGGTGAGGTGTACCCCTGATGGCTAACGCCAAAACACCCCACTCCCGCCGCCTTCGGGCGGCGACGGCCGCCGCCCGCTCCCGCTCAGTAGTCGAGGCGGGCGGCTGGCGGATTACCCTACTGCTCCAGCCCGCCACCGCCGTTCGGTTGCGCGCCGAAATGGCGCGGACTGGCGAGACCGCGACGGCGATCATCAGCCGGCTGCTTGCGCAGCCATAGTCAACGAGGAGAGGAAAAATGAAGCAACTCGATACATACAACGAACTGCTAGCCGATATATTTAAGTATTTCGGCTACACAGAGGGATGGCGGGCGTTCCCGCTGGATGATGCCAGGGAATATTTCTGGAAGATAAAAGGTCCGGGAACTGTGAGGTTTGCTGAAACGGAAAAAGATCTGGCTAATGAAACAGGCCAGTATTACGAGAACGAGATTTATCCGCAGCCCTTGTCTAGGGTAGTGTATCGCGGGGCCGACTACACGATGATCGTCGTAGACACCCCCACGGATGGAAATAAGTTCCTGCGAATTTTCACCAACGCTAACGAACGCTGACGTAGCCAAGACAAAGCCCCGTAAGGGGCTTTTTTGTTGGGTTGCATTCCGCGAAATATTCGCGCTTAAACCACCTGCTCCCAACTAATCCTGTCCGGCGGGCACTGCTTCGGCGCGCGCCGGAATCCAATCACCGTCGGTTTCGACCAATCAAAATTGGTGAACCTGATCAGCACGTCGTCACCCTCCTCAAAAACCACCCCGTGGCAGGGCGGGTAATCGATGATGACCCCCTCCAGTTTGGTGCTGTCGGTTGCCACCAGATCGTTAGGCCCGGCGACGCGAACCCCGTTCAGCGTGAGCGGTTGGTTGCTGCGCTCGTTTCGCGCCAGTGCCTCGGTCAGTTGCACGGTGCAGACGTTGCCCTCAATATCCGTGATCGTCCCATAGCGATACGCCGGTTTCCAACGCAGGTGCCCAGGCTCCATCGCCAGGTTGTAGAACATGATGTTGTCCTTTATCACGGTGGCGGATTTTAGCGTTGAATCGTACAGCGCCGTCCGTGGGACGATATTCCACGACCGCTCATCGAAAAAAATGGTCTTTTCCTGCGCCGTGCCTTTGTAGATCGTCGCATCCCGCCGAACACCATCCTCCACCCAATGCCCAGGCACCTCTGCGGTATAAACCACATCCCCCGGTTTCAGGCTGTCGATGTAGTAGCAAGCCCACACGTCGTAAACCAACCCCTCTAGCTTGGTCTTGAGTTTCTTCAGTTCGTCTTCCCGCGCCAGCCTATCCAACCGTTCCGCCATTGCCTTTTCGAGTGCCTTTTCGGCAACCGTCAACTTGGCGGAGATCTTGCCAAACTCGGCCACGATCTTCGCCAGACTGGCCGGCGTCAGCTTGTCCGGCAGTTCCGGCAGTTGGATTTTTTCCAGTTTGACTTCTTCCTTTTTCGCTTCTTCCTTGGCCGGGTCTTTCGTCGGGTCTTCGTCATCCGGCTTCTTCTCTTCGATGACGGTGACCTTGGGTGGCGGCGTGCCCGGCTTCGCGAATACCGCACCCCACAGATACCACGCCGGGTGGGCGGGCGCGTGGACATGCGCCAGCCCTACGTCTGTATAGTCCGGGTCAATGACGATATCGAGTTCCTGCCGCTCCCAGTACGAGGAGACCATGGCCGGCGTGCGGCGGCCATAGGCCAGGGTTTCCCCAACCGCCTCGGCCAGATAGCCAGCCAGATGAACGCGCTGGGCCGGCGTCATCCCGTTCGGGCTGGTATGCCCCATGGTGCCCAGATACGCTTGATCCTTGAGCAGACGCCGAATCGCCGTATCAAGCTGGCTGTCCCGACTCAACGTATCCACGCTCGCGGCGGTGCGTAGCGCATTCAGCAGCACAAGCAACGGCGGCTCCTGTGCCCGGTCCGGGTCTTCCCACGGCAAGCCGGTATCGGGGTCATTCGGTTCCGGCGGCTCCAGCGGCGGTGGTGGCGTGGTTTTAGTGATGACCTCCTGCTGCCACTGCTCCATGACTGCATTGACGGCATCAACCGCCGCGCGCTTGTCGGCTTTCAGGGTATCGATGGTTTCCAGCATATCCAGCAACCGCTGGTTATACGCCGCTTCCTCTTCCGCGATTTTCGCCAGTTCCGCTTCCAGCGCGGTCATGTCGTAGAGCGGCCGGGCGCGGTACAGCCCCGCTTCAACCGGCTCAATAATCCGCGCGCGGCCCATGCTACATCCCCATGATCAGCCGGTACGCCGGCAATGCGACAGCGTAGCCTTGCAGCTTGCCCTGCGGCACGATCATCAGATACCCGCGCGCTAGCCACTCGGCCGCATCGGGCGGGGCTTGCTCCACTGGCAACCAGCGGGCGCAAAAGACCGCCCACAAGGTTGAGGGGATCATGCCGCCACCTCCACTACTCGCATGGTCCCAGTGGTCGATTCAATTCGGTACAGGATGGAACCGGCCGTCCAGGTGGCTACGCCATCATCCACGGTATCGTTCGGCCGCAACAGCGGGTCCGCCACGCACTCCACGAGTCGCCGCCCGTCGCTATCCCGGCCGCGTTGCGTAACGCCGTACAACGTGCGCGACTGTGCAGCGAACGCCGTTGGCACCAGGCGTCCGCGCAATGTAATCATCCCCATGCCCGTATCCCACTCCCCATCAATTTCCGTAATCACCGCCTGCAAGAACTCCCCCAGCGTTTCCGTGCCATCCGCTGCCCGTGTACCCGCGAACACGATCAGCCGCCCGTCCAGTGCCCGCCGCGCCGTCAGGTCGGCCAGCAGCGCCGTGCTACAGGTCGGGATGGTCGTGGTCACCCAGGTCGATTGTCCCAGCCGCCGCTGACATTGCAACGCGGAAAACGGCAACTCCAACAACGCCCCGCCGCTGACATACAACCTGTAGACGGTTTGCAGCGCGGTGACCGCAATATCTGGTGGTAGCGTCGCCGGCGTGACGGTCGGGATACCCAGCGCCCAGCGCACCGCCAACGACGGCGCGAACACCACCTCGCGCACGTCTGGAATGCCCAGCGCCAACCGGAACGGCAACGCCGACGGCCGCGCGGCCATGAGCGGAGTAAAGGGTGACCAGGCGACGGCTCGCACGTCCGCGCCGTGATCCAACGGCCAGGCATCGGCTGTGATTTCCGCCCCGGTGTCGTCATATTTGCGCGTGGTGATAGAGGAGGTTCTAACGCCGGCCACGTAGGTTGAGCCGTCGTGGCCATCCACCGCCACCGCGTACAGCGCCGTCCCGTGATCGGCCGACCAGTTGTAGGTTGTCCCAGGGGTGCCGATGTCATAATCCAGTTCCCGGACGCTCAGGTTGCTAGATGTCCGGTTGCTGGCAGTCACGACGGTATCGTCGGGATTTCCGATACTGGTTCGGCCCGCCGCGACGCCGTTGACCTGGACGCCCTCGTGGGTATACCGATATTCCTCGGCGCCGGTTGATGCGGTCAGAATATCCAGGGTGTAGCTGTACGCGATACCGCCGACCGCGACGCGCGCACCGTCCGAGATAACCGCGATGGAAACGGCGCCGCCCCCGTGGTTGTGGCTCCAGCGCGGCGAGCCGGAAACCGAGTATGAGCGGGTGGTGTAATAGGTCGGCGACGCGGCTTGATCGCCGGCGGTATAGATATTGTCGTCCGCGTCCACCGCGACCGCGTACACGGCAACTCCATGATCAGCCGTCCATTGCTCCTCACCGTCCGCGTCATACTGCCGGGTGGTGACGCTGCTAGAGCGCAGGCCGACCGTAATCACCCGGCCCGCCGAATCGACCGCGATCCCGCGCACGGTATTACCGTGGTCCGCCGACCAGAGCAGCGTTCCATCCGGGCTGTATTTGCGCGTCGTGACACTCGAAACCCGCACGCCGCCGGTATAGACGTTGCCATCCGCATCAGCAGCGACCGCGTAGACCGGCCCGCCGTGGTCCGCCGACCAGAGTAGCTCCCCGGTAAACGACAGATAGACCCGCGTGGTGACGCTGCCGGTTTGCGCGCCGCCGGTGACCACAATCCCGGTATAGTGCAGCGCATCGCCCGCGCCAACGGCGGACTGGCTACCCTGGCCGCTGACGCCAGCCCCGGCAATGCCGCTGACCGTGCCCGCGCCAACGGCGGACTGGCTACCCTGGCCGGAGACGCCAGCGCCGGCAATGCCGCTGACCGTGCCCGTGCCAACGGCGGACTGGCTCCCCTGACCGCTTAGGCCAGACCCGCCGCCGTCGAACCAGTCCCGCCAGACTGCCGCCCGTGCGCCGTCGAAATGGCCGAACCACAACCAGGGACGGGAGGACAGATTAAGGATGGAGCGCCGCGCCCATGAGCGGCCGGCGTTGATGATGTAGGGCCAGCGCCCGCGCCCGGCGGACGTACTCGGCGGTTTCAGCCCGCGCGCGCCCGTCCCGCTTGAGGATTGCCCGCCCTGGCCGCTGACGCCCGCGCCGGCAATACCGCTGACCGTACCCGCGCCGCTTGAGGATTGGCTCCCCTGGCCGCTTAGGCCGGACGAGTCATCGAAAAACCAGTTGCGCCAGACGCTGGCGCTGGTTTTATCCGGGTTGCCGTAGCGCGGGGCCGGGTTAGCGGGGTGCCGCTTGGAACGGCGCTTGATCCAATGGCCGAGCGCGAACGGCCAACGTTCGCGCCAACTCATCGGCTACCCCTGACTCCAGAGCACCTGACCGCTAATCGTCGTGGCCGTGGTCGTTGTCGGAATCCAGATCAAAAACGGTACGCTGTTGTTGTACATCCGAATCATGCCGCCGGTGACCGCATCTACGCTGTTCGGGGTTTGCGCGCCGAGGTCCAAACAAGCTAGCACGCGGTACGCGACGAGATGCACCGTGCCACTCGTCCAGGTGGCGGACTGCGTGTAGGTCTGGACAGAGCGCACGCCGGTATCCCCTGCCTGCAACCCGATGGGGTAAAACGCGCCGATGGCGGATGAAGCAACGGTATTGACGATATTGGTGGCAGTCCGGGTGTCCGTCCCGGCCGCATTGGTGTAACCGATGGTCAGGGTCGGCGTACCCGCCCCGGTTGCGGCGCTGACCTCCACGCCCAGCAGCACGCCCACTCCATCCGTAGACCCGTTCGCGTCGCGGGCCGGAAAGGTGACGCTGTTGACGGTCTGCTCCGTGTTGGAAGTGATCGTAATCCCGCTGTTGTGCCACAGCCGGTCACAGAGCAGTAGTTGCCCGGCGATTGTCGCATTCGCCACCAACCGAGCAAAATAGGTGTTGCCGGTGACCGGGTTGTCGAACGGGATTTGGCCCGCGTAGGTCGTGAGCGCCTCGCCGGCCAATCCGGGAGACGGCGCGGAGGCTGCGCCGGGGATGCCGGCGAGGTAAAACAGCGAATGCGGCCGGCCCAGAACCAGGGCCGGGGTAGCTGCCTTGAGGATTTGCCGGGGATACTGCATTCCGGCCGCGAGTTGGTCTAGCGTGGTGATTGCCATGGCTAGCTCCCGCTGGTGGCCTTGGCCACGGTATGATTGTCACTGCTGGCGCTGACCTGCACGCCGGTTTCGATGGTCGTGTTGTTGAGTTCAAAATTCGACGTAGAGCCGACCGCGCCAACCGTGCCGTCCTTGACCACGGTTGTCCCGTCGCTCTTGAGATCACGATACCAGGTTGCCGTACCCGTCGCGTTCGCGCTGGAGTCCGGCGTGAGGGTAAACGTCAGCACGCCATCCACCGCTGCCGGGGCCGAGGGGTTGGCAAACCGTAGCTCAGCGAGCAGGGTATTTCCCGACAGCGCGGTATCCGCCGTGGCCGGTTTTGTCCCGCTATAGATACGCCGATAGCCGTTATCGAGCAACCGCGCCAGGGCGTCGGCTTGCGCATTGACCGTTGTCGTTGAAAGTTGCGTGTCTTTCGCCATTACTCCGTGACCTCCATCGATGCGCTATCCGCATCCGCAAAAATCGTGATTTCCCCGACCGTGAAGGTTTCCCCGTCGCCCAAATCCGCCACGGTGCCGGGCTGCAAAAAGGTATCCACCGCGCACCGTACCCGGCGCTTGCCATCGCGGGTGTTGCGGTAGCTGATGCCCTGCAAGCGCCGCATCGCGGGTACCTGCGTTTCAACGGTCAGCGCCCCGGTCAGGGTCGCGCTGGCATTTTTGCTGCCCACGTCGGCGGTAATGCCGGATAGAGGCACAGTCGCCATCGGCTCAATTTGCTCATGTCCATCGGGAAAACGGAATCCACGATAGAGCGTCATGTCCGCGCCGATTTGATCCTCCAGCGCAGTAATCCCGGCCGCATCGGGGATGGAGACGACTAGGGTTAGCGCGGTGGTCGTCTCCACGCGCCGAATCTGCACGGAACGCAGCGACAGCGATAAATCCGGGTCATCAGGAAACGCCAGCCGCCAGACCACCGGCAGCGCGGCGCCGACGTAATCGCGCAGGGTCAGCGGTTGCCCCAGCGTGAACCGCAACGGCAGCGCCGGCGGGATGACGTAGGCATCACCGCTGATCGTCGGAACGGCCAGGCGCGGCTTAAACCGTAGCGGCGGCGTCTCCACTTCGGCGATGGCAATGCAGATCGCGTCACACGCATTGCCGACCACATCAGCGGTATCCACGCCGAATGTCGTCACTTGCCAGTCCAGCGACAGGTCAACGACGCTGCGGACTGTGCGATGCGCCTCGCCACTGGCGCCGCCGCCCGGTACGGTATGCGTCAGATAGATCGTGTCATCCGCGTCAATCGCCAGCCCGGTGATGGATCTGCCGAAAATGGTCGCGTCGTCATGGGCGACAAACAAACAGTGTGCGTCGTACTCGAACAGCACCCGATATTCTGCGTCAATCAACGTCGGCGACATGGCCGCGATGATATGACCGGCGCTATCGACGACTACCTTTCGACCTGTGGACCGCGATCCGTAGTCGTTCAGCGGGCCTTGCGATCCAGCAATGTAAACCCCGTCCGGGTCGTGCTTACGCAGTGATTGCAGCGTTCCGCCACCTGGCGGTGGGAAGGAGCCGACTTGGACGATATTGCCGTCCAGATCAACCGCCAGTCCCCAGACATACCCGGACTCAACAGGCAGGCGCCAAATCACGTCACCAGTAGCCGCATCCGTTTTAGTAAGCAACTGGGCGCTATACGGGAAGGAAAACCCAGCCGTGTAGACGTACCCATCATGATATAGAATGGCGCGGTTGACACTCGCGCCGAAGACCGAAAATGCGGCGCTGAACCCATGGTCGGCTGACCAGAGGAGCGTGCCGGATGGCGAGTATTTGCGCGTGGTGAAAAACGTCCCGCTATCCGTGGGAGTTGAACGCGGCTGGCCGTAGGCGTTGATCGCATCGCCGAACGTGTAGACGTTGCCGGTTGGATCCACGGTCACGCCCAGACAAGGCGCGCCGTGGTTCGCTGACCATCGCACATCCCCATGCGCCGACCGACAAACCGTAGTGACCGCATTCTCGCCAACGGCGGCTTGGGCCGCGACATCGGTATAGTATTGTAGCGTCGCCGTAGTGATCATGTGACCGGATGCCGTCAGCGCTACCCCGGTCACCCAGTTGACGTTTTTCCCTGGGTAGACCCGATGACCGTGCGCGTAGGGATTGCCGGCTGAATCGAATTTTTGCAGCAGGGGCATATCCCACGGATAACCGCCTGCGCACCCGACCGCCAGCAGCGGCTTGACGGCCATGGTCACGCATCCGGGTTGTAGATGATTCCGTCCGTGCTATTCCAGGCAATCGTCCAGTTGCTCCCGCTCGCTACCACGTCGGTATTGTCCGAGTTGGTCAATAACCTGAATAATACCGGATTAGTGACACCTTGAAACGTCCCGATGGCGACACAGATTGCGTGCCGGAACGTCGCCGTCAACGAGGTCCAAACCAGGTCATCCGCATCAAATTTGATGTTGGTGAGTGTGGGCATGGTCAACTGTTTCCCGCCGACGGTATACCCGCCGGTCGTGGTCAGTTCGCTATAGCTGGGGTCGGTCGCGTCGTTCGCGCCGTTGTCCCACTGAGTGTGGGCCGCGCTGAACGTGTAGCCGCTCGTGACGAGCCGAATTCGCAATTCGGCGGTGGACAGGTTCAGTCCGCCGGCCAGCAGTTTCCACGAGTGGTCATACCAGTCCATTTGTGCGGCCATGGTCACGCATCCAGGCGGCTGATCAGCCGCAGTTGCAGATTGATAACGTCGCCGGTCAGCGAGAATTCAGCGCGCGTGTCATAGGCGCCGATCTCGCAGCATAGGCGCAAAAGTGGGTAGTAAGCGATCAGGTAGCGCAACTGCACGAGCAACTCTTTCGTCGGTTTGCGGATTTCGACCTTCAGGGTTTGATCGGCCACACTCAACCCGGTGTCGTAAACCGAGACGCCGCCATCCAGAGTCGCGGTGACCGTGCCCCGGCGCCGCGCCTCATAGGGGTTGCTGGGATGGGCGTCGATCAGCGTGACGACGCCGTTTAGGTCAAACGTGGGCGCGTGCAATGCAATCATGTGACCGGATTCAACCCGAGTAGATATTCGCGGAACTGCTCATTAGCCTTGACGCGGATTTTCTTCAAAATCGCCCACATGAACGCTTCTAGTTCAGGTTCCAGCCCGCCGGCCTCAATCTTGATCGCGGCATCGCCGCGCGCCAGGGCTTCGGCTTGAGCGCGAATGCGTTCAATCTCTGCTTCTGCTAGTTTTTTCTGCAACTGCAACGCTTCTTCCCGCCGGCGGTTTTCGTCGGCGATTTGCGAGTAGATTTTCGCCTGCGTGAACGAATCGGCGTCTTTGAGCGTTCCGAACAACGACCCGATCAAATCTCCAGTCGATTTGATCGATTCGTTAATACTGGAAAACGTGGCTTTTACCCGCTCCGCGTCGGCCTTTAGCCCCTCGGTTTTGAGAGTGACCACCGCCTCGATATTCTTGATGCGTTCGTTCGAGGCCAACTCTTCCATCTTGAGTTGGTATTCCTGCGACTTTTTGATGGCCTCGTCGACCTGTTCCGCCTGCTTTTTTGCCGCCTCGCCTGGCCCCGCGAAGGCGCCGGTGGCCTTGACAGCGGCGTTGCTAGACTGCTCGTACTTGGTGGATAACCCACCGAGCGCGCCGCCGAGTTCAGCCGCCGCTTTCCCAGACTCTGAAAATGCTTCCGTGGTTTTCTTCACGCCGCCGGGCAAATCGGACTCGAATTTTTTCATCGAATCCGACCATTCAATCGTGGCCTTTTTTGCGTCGTTGGTGACGCCGGCCAGTTCGTCCAACCTTGAAATCATCCCGTCGAAGGATGTAACGGGCACCGGGTTTTTTAGAATATCAAAATAGTTTTCGTAATTTCGTTTATTTTCAAGTAATTGAGCGTCATATCGCCCAAGCTCGGCCAGTATCCCGTCATAGCGTCCGACGGGAACGCGCGTAGAGAGTACCTTGTCAGCCTCTTTTTGTTCCGGCAACCAGCTTTTGATCAGGGTCGTTAGCGCAGCAAGTTCTTGTTTCGCTTCGTAAAGCCCGGTTCCGATATTCGCGCCCTTGCCGGCCAGGGCATCGGGCCAGGTCCAATCTAGCAGTTCATCCGCGTAGCCCAGAAATTTGATGATCTCGCCGGTCAGTACCCCCAGCGCGACAGCGATACCCGCCGGTCCGGTCATCGCGCTAGCAACGACCAGCGCCTCTTTGCCCCACGCCGCCAGCTTCGGCCCGAACGCGATGAACGTTAATAGCGCGGTGTTGATGCCCTCAAAATAGCCGGACGCTGAATTTAGCCCGGAACCTAGCCCGATCAGCGTTCCGACGAACTTCTGAGTTCCACCCTCTGCACTGATAAACCCAGCCGCCAGTTCGCGGATTCCTTTCAGAAACGGCGCCAGCCCGCCCAGTTCCCCCGCCGTGGCTTTCGTCAGCGCGGTCACCAAATCCACGATGCGCTGCATCGCCGCGCGTAATCCTTCGACCGTGCTTAGGTCAATCGGGCCGAATAGCGCCTCTAGCGCGGCCTTTCCCTCTTTTTTCAGGTCCGCCAGCGCATCCAGCAACCCGTCAAAATTCACCCCGTCAAACGCGGCGGGTAGATTCTTCGCGATGGTCTTGAATATCTCATCGATGCCGCTGAGGTTGTCCCGCAACGCTTTAAATAGCGGGTCCAACTTGCCGGATTCGACGATGTCGCGGAACGCGATAGCCATAGCACCGATGGAATTGATTACCCCAGTGGTCGAATCGCGGAACTGATTACCCAGCGTTTCCGCCAACTGCCTAAATGCCTCGTCCGCCCGCTTGACCGCCGTTTCCGCCAGCGCCAACTTCCCCCCGACCTCCTTTTCAATGCTCCCGCCGGCTTCCGCCGCGATTCGCGCGGACAACTTCATCGCGCCGCCCCAGTCGGACAGCACAGCAACCATTTTTGCCGCTTGATCCTTCCCGAAAATGATAGACGCGGTTTGCAGCTTCTGGCTTTCCGTAAGTCCCTCGAACGCGCGACCCAGATCACCAAGCGTATCCTTGACAGAGCGTAGCGTGCCATCGGCGTTTTTGTAGTTGACGCCAACCGCCAGCATCGCCGCCGCGCTTTCCTTGCTGGGGTCAACCAGCGACAGAAAGCCGGATTTCAATCCGTTGGCCGCTTCGCTCCCGCTCCCGAAAACATCGATCACTTTCGAGAGGATCGCCGCCGTTTCCTCAAAAGTTAGGCCGGTTAGCTTGGCAATTGGCGATAGAGCGGCAAATCCTTCAGCCAGTTCGGAAAACGACGATTTGGTGATGTCGGCGGTCTTGTTGAGCACGTCGCCCATGCGCCCGGCAACGGTGATCACTTCTGACGCCGGAACGTCAAACCCGGCCAGCGAGCGGTTCATGAGATCGGTAGCCCGCGCGGTTTCCACGCCGCCCGCGATGGCCAAATCCATCGACGCTTTCACCAGTGCGATGCTGGTTTCAATATCGTAGCCAGCCGCCTTGAAATCGGCCGCCGACTCGACGAGTGCGTTGCCGTTCTCGCCGTACCTGAGCGCCAATTCCCGCAACTGCCCGACGTACTGTTGCGCGCTGCCCTCGTTGGCGTCCATCTGTTTTTGCAACGAGGCTAGCGAAGCCTCAAACTTCGCCGACTCGTTGAACGCCACCGTCCCGATAACTCCGGCCAGCGCCGCCATAGCCGCCTGTACCACCGACAGCCGGTCGGCCATGTCCGCAAACGGCTGGCTGATGTCCTGCGCGGAATTGGACAGGTCACCCAGGCTGCCGCTGACCTTTTTTGCGACTTCGGACGCCCGATCAACCCCGTTGAAAATCAGGTCGATGGTCGATTGTGCGTTAGCCATGAGCCCTCATCCGATCCTGCTCCTCGTAAAACAGCCCCCACAATTGCATCTCATTTAGGGTCAACCGACCCTGCGGGAACAGATCGGGCCGGACCTCATAGAGAAACCGGCCGCGCTGTTCGCACATCGTCATCTCGGCTCTTAGGAGGGGACTGTCCCAGAGCCGGGCGATTCCCCCAACTGGGCCTGATCGCCGGTCAGCCGCATGATGGCGCCGAACAGCGCCGAGAAAAACATCGGGAAATGGCGGCCCAGCCAGAGTGCGCCGTCCCGATCAAGGGCCGGCTCCACCACGCAGAGCAGCAAAAACTCCACCTGCCGGCCGTAGGACTCCGGCGTGCTGCCGTCCGTACCCAGGGCCGCGCGCAGCGCATCCGCCGACCCGCCCGCGTCGGCGCTGGCGATGGCATCGGCCATCGCTTTGATCAGCCCAAGCTTGTCCTTGGCGGCGTCCACGCGGGCGATGTCGAGTGCCGTGGCCATGCGGACGGTAAACGCCTCCGGCATGTCTGGATGCGCCGCGCGCAACGCGGCCGGCGTTTCCACGGGCGCGGTCGGTACGCTCCAACCGCGCTGCATAACCTCGTGCAAGACGCTCATGAGGTGTAGTTTTTGGTGGCCTGTTGCGCGACCAGGGTTACCGTACCCTGCGAGATGCCGCGTACCGGGTTAGTGATAGATATGCCCATGACGCCCTGCGTGAGCGAGTACGGCGTCCCGCTGATGTCCGGCATGTATTTGATCATCAGGTTTTCGCCGGACAGCGCCAGCAGCGCGTCAGTCACACCGTCCTCAAACGCGACGCTGAAACTCGCGGCGCTCATGGACGACGATACCGATGACAACGTGGTGCGATAGAACGGCAACGCCTGCGCCGACAGCGAGTCCGTCGCTGGCACCCAGTCCTTCGCACTGCCGATGGCCGCGAAAATCGGTGTATGGCCACGGACATAGACCGCTTTCGGTACGCTGCCCGTGTGGATCAGCGGCAGGGATGAGTCAAACGTAATTTTGCCGGACAGGTAATCGGCCGAATACGTCGGCAGATTGGACATTTCCAAATGCTGGCCGGGTACGGCATAGATTTCAGCGGCGGCGACTACGGCCGCGCTCGTGCTGGTAAACCGTACTTGGGCGATTTCGATGGAGCCGACCGGAATGAACGGCGGGCCGCCGGCCGCGCCGCGCGTCTCGGAAAACGCGGTGCTTTCCGTACCCGCGACCGCCGCGATGGCGCCGGAACTGTTGACGGTGATGGACGTAATCCGGTAGCCATCCGAGGAGCCGCGCGAGGCAGCGACATTGGTCGCGGCGGATACCGATACCACCCCAGTCGTAGCGGAAGCGCCGGACGCGCCGGGCATCATCGCGGTCAATGCGGCCACGTCTACGTTGTTATTGCCGGCGGCGGCGGCCGGAGTGACCGCCCCGCCGGTCAGCAGGCCGTAAGGCGCAATCACAGGTGCGTAGTTGGTGCGCTGCGACCAGGGTTTGCTTGCGGCCGTGAACGTTTTCTGATCGCCGGAATGCGTCATCGCTGCGAAAGCAAACGGCGTCTGACCGGACTCGTAGAATAGACCTTGATTGGTCAAAATGCGTGGCATGATGTCACCTCATGTAGTCAACTGAAAAAACGACGATGGCGCCCACCAGGGCTGAACCATCGCTGGGATAATCGGTATTGCCCTCGACGTAGTAGAGATCCAGACATTCGCCGCCGAGCGTGCGGTCACTGCCCTCCACCTCGGCGATCAGCGCGGCCAGCGCGTCATTCGCGGCGGTTGAGCGCAACTCATCATCGCCGTCAAAGGCCACCGCGCGGCGAATGCCGACCGTCATGGTGACCATTTCCTGGCCATAGTCGCGGTTGGTCACGGTTTCCGCGCCGTCCGCCAGGAGGGTATAGGGTTCGTCGCCGTCCGGCAGTTTCGGCCATGGGGCGCGCTGGGCATTCAGTCGGATGGCCAGCGCATTCAGGATCGTTTCGCGGCTCATACCTCCGCACTCCCGTCATCGCCGGGCGGCGGATATTTAGTAATCAACCATTCCATCTCGTGTTGCAGGTTGTCCGCTAGAGCGACTTGCAACTCTGCGCCGAGTTGATCCTTTACATCCTCGAATACCTGCGACAGCGACGGGCCGTGCAGCGCGGTGTAGGGCAGACTGCCGCCGATCTTGGTTTTCATGCCGAGTCGGCGAAGTACGTCATTATTGACGACGATGAGGTAACCGCCGCTGGACTTCGCCCGAACCCACCAGCCGGATGTAATCGTCTCGGCCGCGCCGGACGGCTTGACCCGGACCTTGATCGGCGTGGTGGGCCGTCCCGGCCGGGTGGGCGCGGGGGAGACGAGAAAATTGTCCAGCCGAATCCCGCGTTTTGGCGTGCTGATCTTGGCCGTGAGCTTGTTGACGGTGGCCTTGCAGTCGAACCGATTGGCCGGACCTTGCAACCGTTCGCGCACATCAGCTGCGGATAGCCGGACCTGCTTGCGAATTTCCCGGCTCGCCAGGGTTTTCCCCTTGCTAGCCGTGCGATTGAGCGCCCGTGCCAAAGCACGGTTGGCGCCGTTTTGCAGGTATTCCAGGCGCTCTTGCACCTCGGCCAGTTGAGCGGCATCAACCTCAACCGTAATCATGCGACCTTCCGCACTTTCAGCCGGACCAGATACCCGTCATCCTGCTCTATCGCCAGCACCTTCCAGGTTTCCGCGCCGACGGTGACGGTATCGCCCAGCGCCGGGACCAGGCCATCAAGATCAGCGGCGCCCACCGTAATAACTGAACGCCGCTCAATTGTCATCCCCTCCATCCCTGGGATAGGGGTCATGACATCGCGCTCGACGATGACCCGCAGCGCCAGCGCCGGGCCAGGAGCGAGCGGCGTATAAATGCCGGCCTCCCCCAGCACGGCCAGCAACGCCGTGGCGGCATCGTCAAACGCGGCGATGGACATATTAGAGCAGCGCGGCCAGCGGGGCGCCGATCAGCTTGACCTTGAGGGTCGTGCTGGCGGCGGTGGCCGTCTCAAACACGGTGCCGATGCAGTAGCGCGTACCGTAGACCTGGACGCCGCCAGTGGCGGACCAGGCAACGCCGGTTGCTGCCGCCGCAACGCAGGTCGCCTTTAGTTGGCTCCCCGTGGTGCGATAACCGACGGGTAGACCTACCGTTTTGACGCCGGTAGCCACGGCGGCGACTGAAAAAACGCCGTTGAGCGCCAGGCTAATCTTTTGGCCGGCGCCGGTGGCGGCGTTCAGGGCAACGCCAATCATGCGGTTGATCTTGATCAGTTGGCCGTTGGCAACGGCGCCGGTGGTGGTGTACTGATAGACGTTGCCGTCTTGGAGCGATTGAGCCATTCTGAAATCCTCGGATAGGGAAAGGGCGGCGTCATGGGGGAGTCATTAGGATTAGGTCGAACCCTTGTACTTGTGGACGGCGCGGAAATCGAGCGCGGCGACGCCGAAGTCGATCCCCACCATGTACTCAATGCCCTGACCGTCCCACGCGGCATTCTCGCGTAACGTCGGGGTATCGACGCCGTTCAGGAACGCGACCTCGAACGTATCGAACAGGTTCGGGTCAGCGAGCAAATACCAAGCGGCCGTACCGTAGGTCTGCGCATCGAGACGCGCATCGGACACCACCTCGAAGCGGCCGGCGTATGGGTTGGGCGTGCGAATCGTCGCGCCCGCCGGGTCATCCGCCGATGCCATCAGCACGCGGGCGGTAGCCTCCAGCGCAACCGGCGTCAACAAGTAGCGGGCGCGCACGTTCAGCGTGGCTCCGCTATTCGGGTCGGTTTGTTTGGCCATCGCCACCATGGCGGTGGTCAGCGTGGCAACGGTCGGCGCGGTCGCGGCGGCCACGTAGTTCTTATGCGTGCTGGTGTCCCACAGCGCGATGCTGTCCTGCGTCAGGGTCGGGCCGACCCCGTTCAAAACCGCATAAACCACGTCGCCGATTTTGCGATTCGCGGCCCTGCCCATCGCGCGGGGGATGCTCGACAGTCCGCCCAGGTCGTCGTTGATGATCAATTGCCGGCTGATGCGGTACTTTTTCGCGTACTGCACCAGCTTGATCGTTTCCTTGCGGTCGGTGAACTTGCCGTAGCTGATTTCACCGTCTTCCGCCACTTCGGCCAGGCCGGTGAAGCCGGACATGTTGATGCGGTCGGCGGTTTTGAAGTCAGGCAACTGGCCGCGCCGCGTCCAGGTCTGCCAAGTTTCCGGCGCTTCGGAAAAGCCGGTCATCAGGGCTTTGTTCGCCACGTTCGCCAGCAAATAGGTAAAGTCGCTGGTGGTCTGGCCGTGCGGAGACCGCAGTGAGAGCGCCCGAATCGCTACCTGCTCATCCGTCATCCGGTCATCGCCGTGCCCGGCAACCCGCAGCCATTCGCGCGCCATGGTTTTCAACGATTTGCCGGGCATTCCGGTTTCAGCCGCGCGGCGGCGAACATCTGGGTCGGTCACCATGCCGGACCGCACCAGCAAGCCTTCCTCAGCCGCGCGGGCGAACTTGTCCCTGGCATCCTCACCGTGCTGAATCGTGGTTTGGAGATCAGTGATTTTGCCGTAGTCCAGGATCGGCTTGGAGTCGGCGGCCATGGCGGTCAGGATCAATTGACCGGCATCGGCCGGGGTCATGCCCTCAGCAATGGCACGGGTCCGCAGCGCGGTCATTTCCGGCGATTGTGGGACAGAACGCAGCGAGAATAGCTTGTCGATTTCGGCCACGCGGGCGCGCTCGACGGCGAGCGCTTCGGCGCGGATCGCGTTCAGATCAACCGTCGGCTCGGCCGGCTTTTCGGCTGGTGGATTGGCTTGCGGGATGTTGGGGTCACTCATGGGAGAATCTCCTTCATAGGATCGATTGATGCCAACCGTGGGGTCGGCGGGAACAGTTACGACGGAACCCTCCATAGGGGTCCATCTGGTTACGGTAATGTCATCGCTGCCGGCCGCATGTTCCCAGCGGTCCACGGAATAGCCAATGGAAACTGAACGCAGAAAACCATCAGCGACATCGCGAAAAACCTCGGATGCACGCGAGTTGTTGGAAAACCGAAGCGTGCCGCGTAGTCTGTCGCCCTCCAGCCGCACGTTTTCGATCAGCCCAATCGGCATGGTTTTGTCGTGTGAGAACAGCAGGGGCAGGCCCGTTGCCGCGCGTTCCAGGTTGACGGCATCAGCGGTATGCAGCAACGTTTCCATGCCGAACCAGCGCCGGACTGGCGTTTCACTCGACAGCGAAGCGGGGACGGTGCGGGCCGTGGTATCGACCGCGCGGGCATCCAGATCAACCCGACGTTCCAGGATTGAGCCGGCAATGAGTTGTGAAGGGTCAGACATTGGATTCATCCTGAGGGTCGTCTTGTTGTGCATTGGTGGCCGGTCGCACGTCAAACTTGTCGGCCGCGAGTTGCGCGTCCACCGTTGCCGGGTCGCCGCCCAAATCACGGATAATTTGCTGCCGGGAACGGAAGCCGGCTACCACCATCGCTTGATACGCGCTCACTTCTTTGAGCGGGTCAATCCACGGGACTTGGGGTGGGCGAATTTCAGGCCGGTACAGGCTCGTTTCGTCCACATCCGCAGGGATGGCAATCAGTTGAGCCGAGCGGGCGGCGTCCACGAAGCGCGTCCACACGGGCAGGTAGAAACGCGCGCGCAGGTAGTCGAACAGGCGGCGATAGTGCAACACAGCCTCAACTAACTCTTGCCGTTGTGCGCTATACGTGCCGTTGTAGTTCTTCGCGATGCTGGAAAACCGCGTGCCCGTGCCCGCCGCGATAGCGCGCAACATCGCCGACCGGAAGGTATCCAGCCCTGGATTCGGGCGCTTGGAGTCGATGACTCCGACATCCTCGCCGGGTAGTAGCCCGTCAAAGATCAGCCCAGGCGTCATCTCAAAGCCGCGCGCGGTCCCGCTCTCGCTGCTCGCGCCGACGACATCAGCCATCGCCCCGTCGCGCTTGATAAACGCGGTGAACGCGGCCGCGACGCGGGCGGCAATACGTTCGGATTCCTCATAGTCGCGTAGGTCATCCAGCCGGGTCAGCACGGCATGGAACAAAGACACGCCGCGCGTCTGGTGCAGACGCCGCGTCAGCTTGAGGTGCCCCATATCTGTCGCTGGGATAAACAGGGTATCGGCGCTAAATGCTGATGCCAGGGTAGAGCCTGGATGCTGGCGATAGACGCGATAGCCCGCCGGCCGCCCCCAGCCGTCTTTTTGCACGCCGTGCACCAATCCAGCGCCAGGGTCGGTCAGATCGAAGGGGACAAAATCGGCTTCCAACACCTCCATCGTATAGGGCACGCGCGAGCCGTAGGGCGCTCCCGGCTTTTGGATATGGTGGAAAAAAACTTCGCCGTCTCGCAGCCACGAGCGGCACAAAAGCCGCTCCATTTCCGGCCCGGACAGTTCGCCCGTGACTTCCGGCGCCGACCAAAAGTCTTGCCAGAGCGATGCCAGGCGGCGGTTTACTTCGGCAGCAGGTTCCTGGCCGCGTAGCGCCATTGGCTCGATGCCCGCTCCGCAACCGACAATGTTGGTCACCAGGTCATCCAGCACGCCAACAGCCAGGTCGTGATTCTCATCCAGGTGGCGGGCGAACTCTCGCAACCCGCCGCGCGCGCGGTCTACTACCGCGTCAGCGGATGCGTTGTTGCCCCGGCGGGGCCGCTGGGAAGTGATCGAGACGGCATCGTAATAACGCTGCGCGGCTTTCAACCGGGCATGAGCCGCGACACGCGACGCAGCCCAGCCAGGGAACAGGGGAGACAGCCAGCGGGTTAGCGCGTCCACGTTGCCACCGCGTAGGGAGTCGGCGTGGTCGTGCCAGCCAGGATAGCAATAGCGGTTTGCAGTTCGCGGATATGCCGCTTGAGTTTATCCACGTCCGCCGGGGTATAGGTGATCTTTTTATCACCAATACCGACGCTCACGGCCTTCTGACCGGTCGCTAGCGCATGGAGCGCGGTTTGCGCTTCCGCGAGCCATGTGGCTAAAGTGGTTCCAGAAATCCCGTCATAGATACTCATGAGACGGGTAAAGCACGGAAAATCAAAAAGTCAAGATGGTTGGACGGGATACCGCCATGGGCTTCGCGTCGCGCCGACCTTGCCCGCTTGCGCGCGGGTCATGATGCCAGTCGCGAGAGCGCGGCGAATCCCAGTTGTCGTCTCCCCAAACCGATCAAGCCTATGGCCTAGCGTGCCCGGAGAGATGCAGTAAGCGCGCGCGAGGTCCACCATACGCCAGCGCGCGCCCTCAAACTCAACCCACCGTGCCACGTTCCGCCCTTACAACCCATGTTCTCGGAGCGAGCGGGGTCGGCATCACCGGGCTTTCCGGGCCGTCTTGTCCCGCAATCTCCATCGTGATCCATCCGCAATCACTCAACAGCGCCGTCAACTCAGAAAGCCGGTAATGCCGATGGTGGAATGGGGCCGTTTCCGGCGAGTAGGGGATGACCGCCTCGTTCGGCACGCTCAGAAACAGAGTTTTGGCCTGGATGGACCGCAGCAATGGGCGCGGGTCCGCCAG
>ERZ761597.42-NODE-42-length-40927-cov-7.726512_pt1 | contig 40927 bp, 41 predicted proteins | sample MGYA00433093_ERZ761597 | MGnify/ENA primary metagenome ERZ761597 (study PRJEB28899, sample SAMN03785557) | bioreactor sludge metagenome | biome: EBPR Sludge; feature: EBPR Bioreactor; material: 0.22µm filtered reactor supernatant | place: Saint Lucia: Queensland... | reverse complement strand
CGCCTTCATTCCTCAGGGCTTCTACCGCCGCGGAGGTACTCACGGCAGCACCCACATCAGGCGTTTCCGGTCGCTCAAAGAGAAGCGCCGTCGTGGGCTGTGATATCCACTTCATCATCGAGGAAAAATATATATCGGAATGGGTAGGCGTGTACTACTCCGGCAAATATACTTTTACTTGTAAGAATTGGAATAAGCCAAGTCCTGTTGAAAGGCTCGGCGACCGCAACTACTCCTTCTTCGGGCTACTCGCTAATGTCCGCCGTGGTGGGCAAATTGGTTCCGAAAGTCCACGACCGTTGCCCGATGATCTTTCTTCTTGGAGCCGTAGTGAAATTGATTGGTGGGGTGAAGACGGCCACAGTCACAGTTGGCACAGTCTCGAAGAATTCGTGAAAAAGTATCTGCTCGCGAACGCTAGCGACGCCGAGAAAGTCGAGCTGATGAAGAAAAAACTACAGGGTGTAAACCCCGTACACGAGTTCTTAGAGATCGACTACGATCAACGGCGCAACTACCGTGTCATCTTCTGGTTCGACAACTGAACATCCCGCTCTATGTAGTCGCCGGCCCCGAGTACTGGGCGAGCACTCCGACTCAGGACGAGCGCCTGTGTCGTCGAATTCGAGTTGCCCCACGTCAGCTCGAACGGCCCAGTGGGGCCGGCGTCTACACCCTCAAAGCCGAAGCCTTCGAAGATGCGCTACGCACGCAACGTAACGTCGTGCGTGAAACACAGACGTCTTCGGGAGCATGGGCTTACCAACTACTGCTTGAAGGATCCAAGTCATGATGTTCATCACCGACGTCAAAGGTAGCGCTCGGGGAGGGTGGGAAGCGTCGATCTATAAGCCGCGCAATCAAGCCACCAACGAACCGATCGCTATTGTGTTTGGTTTTAACGAAGCTATCACAGCTCTGCGCGCTCAGGCGATCATCGAGGCGCTCCAAGCGCTCGAAAAGTGATATCATGTCTTCCCCCTTCGTAGTACCGGCGGAAGACATGACCCAGCTGACCACGTGGAGCTACTCCAGGCTCGCTGACTTCGAACAGTGCCCTCTGCGGGCCAAGCTGAAGTACATCGACAAGATCCCTGAGCCCGTTCGCCCTCTCCCTCCGGGGAAGAGTGAGCACGCCAACGATCGCGGCACACGCGTCCACACCGCGGCTGAGCTCTTCGTACAGAAGCCCATCGAACTGGCTCCCGAGTTGAACAGCTTCCGCGAAGAGATGCTGCGTCTCCGCGAGCTGTACAAGAAGGGCAAGGTCTCTCTGGAAGGTGAGTGGGGCATGGACCGCGATTGGATGCCGACGTCTTACTCCGGCCCCAAAACCTGGCTCCGGCTCAAGCTCGACGCCTTCGTGCAGCTGACACCAAAGGTCGGAGTCGTGATTGACTACAAGACCGGGCGCAAGTTCGGCAACGAGATCAAGCACAGCGAGCAGGGCCAGCTTTATCAACTCGCGGCCTTCCTCCGGTATCCGAAGCTCGAAGAAATCACCATCGAGTTCTGGTACACCGATCAGGATGACATGACCCAAGTCAAATACACCCGTCGCAACGGCATGCGGTTCCTCCCGGGCTTCGACCGTCGTGGCAACGCCGTGACCGACGCCACCGAGTTCCCGGCCAAGCCAAACCTCTTCAATTGCAAGTGGTGCCCATTCGGACCAACCGGTACGAAGCACTGCACTGTTGGAGTTTGATACCACCCACTCAACAAGGACGACCATGAACGTTTTCACATGCAAGTGGGCGCACATCGATTACGCGCGACATCGCGTGGATCTGCGCTACACCCCAAGAACCCGTTGTGGTGTGCATGCGAATGAGGTTGTGTGGATTGGACCGACAACACCCGATCATCTACGCCTCTTGGAAAGGCCTTCATGACCTACAAACGCGAATACAAGCGAGCACGCCGGAAGCTACGGCTGTACGCAAGGGGGTTTAGGAGTGACGGTCGCTTTACTGATCTCTCTAGACATCCCGCAGTCGTATGTATGGAAATGAAGCTCTACTGCCTAGATCGAGCACTGCTATACAAGGATCTCTACGAACTATGGCACAACGTTCTCCGCGCGTTGGAAAACCTCCACCGCCATACAAGCATCAAGTAGCCAGCATCAAGGCTCTTCTCCATCTCCAGCGAGCGCTCGATGCCTCTGACCCAGGCACCGGCAAAACGCGCGTAGAGATCGACCTGTTCGCCATTCGTCGCAAAAACGGAGGAAAGTGTGCGCTGATCATCGCGCCCAAGTCTCTCTTGCGCAGTGCCTGGGAAGACGATTTCCGCAAGTTTGCGCCGCACATCAAGGTTTCCGTGTGCCCGGCTGAGAAGCGCATCGAGGGCTTTGCCGCTGAAGCCGACGTCTACGTGACCAACACCGACGCAGCTAAGTGGCTGGCCCAGCAAAAGCCCAAGTTCTTCGCCAAGTTCGACACTCTCATCATCGATGAGATTTCGAATTTCAAGCACCACACGAGCATGCGCTCGCGGGCGATGAACAAGATCAAGAAGTACTTCCCGTACCGCTACGGTCTGACAGGTACACCCAACGCCAACACGATCTCGGACATCTGGCATCAGATCTTCCTGATTGACGACGGACGTCGCCTCGGCACGTCCTTTTTCCATTTCCGCCGTCAGGTCTGCGAACCAGAACAAGTTGGGCCGCGGCCAGAAATGGTGAAATGGGTCGACAAGCCCGGGGCCGAGCAAGCCGTCGCTCATCTGCTGCAGGACATTGTGATTCGCCACGAGTTCGAGAAATGCCTCGACATTCCGGCCAACCATATGTACGCCCGCGTCTATCACATGACCCCGGGCCAGAGCCGTGCGTACGTGGCCATGGAACGCAGCGGCGCAGCTCTGCTCAAGCAGGGTGCCATCACCACAACCAACGCCGCCGGCGTGGCTACCAAGCTGCTGCAGATTGCGTCTGGCGCCAGCTATTCTGGTGATGGTGATGAAGCATACGTGCCCGTCGCCAACGAGCGCTACGAGCTTGTGGCCGATCTCGTCGAACAGCGGCAGCACAGCGTGGTGTTCTTCAACTGGAAACACCAGCGCGACAACCTGATCGAAGAGTTCGAAGCCCGCGGCATCACCTACGCCATCATCGACGGTACGACCACGGACAAGAACCGCAAGCTGGCCGTCGATCACTTCCAGGCCGGTTTCTACCGCGTGCTGCTTGCGCACCCGCAGTCCGCTGCGCATGGGCTTACGCTCACCAAAGGTACCGCTACGATCTGGGCCAGTCCGACGTACAACCTGGAGCATTTTCTCCAAGGCAATCGTCGCGTCTATCGTGCCGGCCAGACTGAGCGTACAGAAACCATCGTGATCATCGCCGCCGGCACGATTGAGGAAGCAGTGTTCCAACGCCTGCAGGACAAGAACCTCAAGCAGCTCAGCATGCTCGATCTGCTGCGCGACTACTTTGGAGAACGATGATGATGTCCATCCTCCACAAAACCCCGGCACAGGAATGCTTGGATGAAATCGCAGCGAAGGAAAACCAGCCCGTGGAATTTCGGTCCGGCGTGCACAACTCGAAACGCCATCCGGCAATGGGATTGGGCGGGTTCGAACAAGCATCTGGCCGGAATAAACGCGGCTCGGGCAGCGAAGGGCCTTCCTCCACTGAAGGTAAGGAACCCGGATGAAACGCCTGCGCCAATGGTATCTGTGGCTGAAGCGTAGGCTCGGCTACGAGACACTTCGCGAACGGCATCTCCGTCTTCTCAACGAGTGCCTACAGCGACGATTCGACGCCATCGCCCTCGACCTCTTGATTCAGGCCATGACCATGCCCCAAGAAATCAAAAAGCTGATTGAAGATACCGTTGACGATCTCGTAGGTGATTTCTTGTACTACGATCGTCAGCAGGATGAAGAGCTCGAACAAGGCGTCATCGAAGCCGCGATCGAAGACGGTGTAATCACCGAAGAAGAAATTGTGGAGATGTTTCGCGCGGCTTTGCGCAAAGGGCTGGGCGAATGAAAACCCATCTCCAAATCAATGGCAAGAACTACCAGATCGTCACGTTGGACTTTGAGACATTCTATTCCCAGGATTACACTCTGTCCGGCAAGGACATGAACACCTCGGAATACGTGCGCGATCCACGGTTCCATGCACATGGAGTGGGCATCAAGATCGGCGCCGGTCGGACAAAGTGGTACACCGGCAAGAACATCCGCTTGGCTCTGGAAGCGATCGACTGGACACGCAGCGCAATGCTGTGCCACCACACTCAGTTTGACGCCTTCATCTGCTCACACCACTACGGCATCATCGCGGCTTTCTACCTCTGCACGCTATCGATGTCCCGGGCCGTGCACGGTCACCACGTGGCTCACACTCTGGACGCCCTGGCTAAGCGGCATGGGCTGGCAGGCAAGGTGCTGGCAGCCGCATTGATCAAGACTCTTGGCAAACCCGTACTCACTGAGTCGGAGTTGAGGTGCCTCGGCGCCTACTGCGTCAACGACTGCGACGACACTGCTGAGATCTTTCACGCCATGTACGAGCACGTTCCCGACGACGAGCTACGTCTGATCGACTTGACCATCCGTATGTTCGTGCGCCCGCTGCTCTACGTGGACATCCCGCGTGTCGAAGCTGAGCTGGCCAAGGAAGTCGGAGCCAAGGCCGAGGCCTTGAAGCTCAGCGGCGCGAGCCCATCGGATCTGATGAGCAACCAGAAGTTTGCCAGGCTGCTCGAAGCTGCCGGCGCTAAGCTGCCGATGAAGATGAGCCCGTCGACTGGCGAGATGACCTACGCCTTTGCCAAGTCAGACTTGGAATTCCAAGAGCTGGCCAAGTCGCCCAACAAGAAGATCGCCGCGCTGTGTGCCGCACGCCTCAGGACCAAATCCACCATCGGCGAGACTCGCGCCGTGCGCTTCCTGGAAGCTGGTAAAGACGGTATGCCGCTGCCGATCTACCTGAACTACTACGGTGCGCACACAGGGCGCTGGAGCGGCGGCAACAAACTCAACCTGCAGAACCTCCCGCGCGGTGGTGAGTTGCGTCGGGCAATCCTTGCCGCCATGGGGTACGCAATTGTCGTTGCCGACTCCTCGCAGATCGAAGCGCGCGTGCTGGCATGGCTCGCCGGCGAGGAATGGCTGGTCGATGCCTTCCGTGCCGGTCGGGACATCTACTCCGAGTTCGCCTCGGAGATCTACGGCCGTACCGTCACCAAGGAAAACAAGCTCGAACGCTTCGTCGGCAAGGTCTCAATCCTCGGCCTGGGCTACGGCATGGGTGCTACGAAATTCGATCTGACTCTGCGTCAGGGTTCCATGGGTCCGCCAGTCACATTGCCAGACGACATGCCCGCGGAGATCGTGCAGCTCTACCGCCGGCGCAATCCGAAGATCGTCGCCCTCTGGCGCAAGATGGACTACATCATCTTCTGCATGGCGACTGGCATCGAAGGCACGTTCGGTCCGCTCAGCTACGGCAAGGGTTATATCCGCCTCCCCAACGGCATGTTCCTGCTGTACCAAGATCTACAGGGCACGTACGATGACCGCGGTCGCCTGACTGACGCGTCCTACGCCAACCGTCGCGGGCGTTCCAAGATCTACGGTGGGCTGCTCACCGAGAACGTGGTGCAGGCCCTGGCTCGCGTGATCATCGGTGAGCAGATGTTGGCTGTGGACGACGCGAAGATCCCGATCGTCACAATGTCGCACGACGAGATCGTGGCCCTCGCTCGCTTGAACCAAGCCGAGAAGGTCTATCAGAAGATGCTCAAGATCATGTCCACTCCGCCGGTATGGGGGCGAGATATCCCGCTTGCCGCAGAAGGTGGTTGGGACGTAAACTATAGCAAATAGACAACCTCCCTTAGACATGAAACGAAAGCACGGCCTCACGCCACTCCAACGAATCGAACGCTACCGCGTGTCACGCGGAGAGTGTTGGGAAGTTACCCTTTCACCAAACAAGGTGTATCCGTTAATCAAGATCAACGGACGTCATGAAGCGGTGCATCGCGTCGCATACGAAAGCCTCGTCGGCTCTATCCCTACCGGCATGTATGTGCTCCATCATTGCGACAATCCGAGGTGCCATCGCCCAGAACACCTGTACGTAGGTACGCTGCAAGACAATATGCGGGATATGCACAGTAGGGGTAGGTGGGTAAAACCTAAACGACGAGCACCCGAAAAAATAATTCTTGCGCTGCACGCAAAAGGGTACTCGCAAGTTGAGATAGCCGCACAGGTGAATTTCTCTCAACCCTGCGTATCTTCCGTTTTGCGTGCACATGGGGTTAGCCGCGGTAGGCACACCTCGTTCGGCAAACATAAAGCGTGGATAACTAGGGAAAAAAACCATGCCATTTCTACCAATCCGAATCCGAGCTGAAGAACTGGATTTCGAATACAACCCAGACGGCGATGGTGAGTACCCTGCCTATACCCGAGCCGATTGGCGTCTTGCTGTTGCTGAGCGGGACACACTGCTCGGCTATTGGGAGTGGGTTGCACACATGCTTGAGGAAGAAGCGACGTGAAGACCATCAGCGTAAACCTGTACCAGTTCGACGAACTGGATGACAAGGCTAAGGAAGTGGCGCGCGACTGGTTCAAGGAAGGGTATCCCGATCACAGCTGGTGGGACGGGATCCTCGACACAGCGAAAGATATCGCGACGTACTTCGGAGTCGAGATCCATCAAAGCTATTTCCGCGGTTTCTCGTCTCAGGGCGACGGTGCGTGCTTCGCCGGCACGTTCCGAAGTGAGAACCTGAAGACACTCGCGGAGCTGCAACAGGAGTACCCAACCGAAGAACATCTTCACGCACTTCTCCAGCGGCTCTTGGCTGTGAAGCACCAGGAAGGGTCGTTCTTGAGGATCACACCCGTCGGACACTACACCCATTCCCGCACGATGCAAGCAGAGGATCCAGACTCCTACTATGTGTGGGACGAGATGAACGAAATCCGCAGCTGCCTTCGGTCCTTCGCCGACTGGATCTACAAGGCCTTGGAGAAGGAGTATGACGAATTGATGTCCGACGAATGCGTCGACGAGAACATCCGCTGCAACCAGTACTGGTTCCTTGCGAGCGGCCAGCGCAGCACTTTGGGAGACTAGCGTGGACATCCAGATGAAGCGGTATCAGATCGCGCAGAGCCGAGGCTTCAAGGGCAACTTCCGCGAGTTCCTCAAAACTGAGCGCACCGCTGTCTTCAAGGAGAACCCAAAGTGGAAGCGGATCCGCAAGCCCCGGCACCTCGAGGAACACATTGTGTCGATTGTCGAGGGGAATGAACGTGTCGGCGATTGAGCTTCTCGGGCTCTCTCCCGGCGCCTCTCACGAAGAGATCAAGGCTGCGTATCGGCGCATGGCGATGAAGCACCACCCTGACCGCGGAGGTTCACAAGACAAGTTCCAAGAGATCAAGGTCGCGTACGAGCAGCTCATGAAGCCGTCGCGTTGTCCTGAGTGCGACGGCAAGGGGACGATCAGGGTCAAACGCGGGGCCTTTGTCGACACAGTCCAATGTCCGCGATGCTGGCCATCGAAAGAAGGTGAAAAGTGATATCGATTGGTGCTAAGATCGATGCCCTCTTCGTACTGCGCGAGAAGAAGCGCAAGCACGACGAGGCGATCAAGGAACTGGAAAAACAGATGAGCACCCTGCAACAGGAGCTCATCACCCAAATGCAAGCTGAGGGGGTCAGCGCCAGCAAGGGCAGGAAGGCTTCCGTGTCGATCTCGACGAACGTAGTGCCTCAGGTTGAGAACTGGGACGAGTTCTACGAGTTCATTCGGAAGAAGCGGTACTTTCATCTTCTCGATCGCCGCCCGAATGTGTCCGGCTGCCGGGAGTTGTTCGAGAAATCTGGCCGCATTCCTGGGGTCATGCCCTTCGACAAGGTCACTCTCAACTTGCGCACTGCGAAATAGGAGCTTCACATGGCACGAAAAGCAACTGCTGAACCGCGCGTCACTTCCAACCTCCCCGCCGTCGTGACCCTCGCTCAGCTGAGCGAAGAGTCGTCGGCCATCGCTTCCCGTATCGGTGCCGCCAGCGGCGACCGCATCCGTTCGGAAGGGAACATCAAGTTCATCCTCCCCGACGGCAGCGAAGGCCAGGAAATCGAGTGCGTGGTGCTGGACTTCGTCACCCACAACTTGTTCTACGATCGCGCGTACGATCCGAAGAACCCCACCCCGCCCGCCTGCTTCGCCATCGGCCCCGAACCTTCCCTCCTCGTGCCGTCGAAGAACTCGCCGGATGTCCAGGCCGACACTTGTGCCGGCTGCGTGCTGAACCAGTTCAACACGGCGCTGGGCGGTGGCAAGGGCAAGGGCTGCAAGAACACTCGCTTGCTCGCCTTGGTGCCCCTCGTCGCGCTCGACGAGCCGGATCGCGACCACCCGATCTGGACGCTGTCGGTCCCGCCGGCATCGCTCGCTGGCTTCGACGGCTACGTCCGCACACTGGCGTCCAAGCACAAGACCATCCCGATCGGCGTCGTCACCACCATCAGCCTCGGCGAGGGCCAGTACTTCGCCCCGAAGTTCAACATCACCCGGCCGCTCAAGCAGGATGAGCTGAACTTCTTCTACCCGCGCCGTGCAGAGGCCACTGCTCGCATCACTTCGGAGCCGGATGTCACCGGCTACGAACCGCCTCCGGCAGCGCGGCGCCCGGTGGGCAAGGCAGCACCGGCCAAGGCTGGGGCCAAGGCTGGGGCCAAGCGGTAGTTTCAAGGGAGTGAGTTCAGCTCACTCCCTCTCCATCCCGGCGCCGGTCCGGGTCTCCACCGGCATCTTCCTACCAACAGTGGAGCTGTGAACATGGGACGTCCCAAGAGTGTCATCCTCACCCCGCAGGAGCTGAAGGCAGCCCTCGGCACCAACAACGCCCGCCTGAAGGAACTGCGGGCCCAGGCCAAGGTGTATGAGGGCGATCGCGCGAAGGCCTTGAAGGCCTTCGACAAGGCCGTCAAGGCTGCTGAAGCGATCCGCGACGCCGCGATCAAGGCCGCCGACAAGGCCGAGAAGGCCGCGGACAAGGAGATCGAGGCCTTGGAGGCCAAGAATGCGAAACTGAAGCCAGCGCCGGCGGAAACGCCGACAAGCTGAAGCGACCTACCCTGGTGAGTTGGAGAAGCCCTCTTAGGAGGGCTTCTTCTTTGGAGATTCTGATGGACCTGATGATCGATCTCGAAACACTCGACACCTCACCCACTGCCGTCGTGCTCAGTCTCGGCGCCGTGGCTTTCGATCCGTACACCCACGCTCGCGGGGAGACGTTCTACGTCGAATTCACCAACTTCTTGGAACAGCAGACCGGCGTCGGCCGCACCATCTCTCCCAGCACAGTGCTGTGGTGGATGCAGCAGAACGCCACGGCTCGCGAGGTGTTCAAGCCCAAGGAGACCAGCACCGAACGCTGTTCGCCGCTCTGGGGGCTCACTGCTTTCAACGAGTATGTCGCAGAAGCCGGCGTCAAGAAGGTCTGGGCCAAGGACCCCGACTTCGATGTGGTGATCCTGCGATCGCTGTACCAGACCAACGCGCCGGATCTGGCCTTTCCGTTCAAGTACAGCGCCGGTCGGTCGGTGCGCACGGTGGAGGACGCTTTTCCCGTCGCCCCCCTGTTGAGCAAGCCCCCTGTCGCTCACAACGCCTTGGACGACGCCGTCAACCAGGCCATCAGCGTCCAGGAGTGCTTCGCAGCGCTCAAGCGTCGCCTGGGAGGTGAGTGATGCTTTCCAAGGCACCCGTCATCGGCGTAGCCGGCCGCGCTCGTAGCGGCAAAGACACCCTCGTCAGCTTCATCCAAGCCGCGCGCGGCTACGGCTACCGCTACGGCTTTGCGGATCCGATCAAGCGCATGCTGCTGGCGCTGAACATCGACTGCACCGATCCGTTCTGGGTTGACAACAAGGAAGCCGTGATCCCGGTGCTCGGTGTCAGTCTTCGGCGGCTGCTGCAGACCCTCGGCACCGAATGGGGCCGTGAGCTGATTAACCCGGACCTGTGGGTGATCCTAGCCAAGCAGACGCTGGCTGACAACGGCCCGGGAATGCTCATCTCAGACGTGCGTTTCGAGAACGAGGCCAAGTGGATTCGCGCTGCCGGCGGGCGGATCATCCACATCCGACGCGGCATCGCTCCTCTCGTCGAAGCACACGTCAGCGAAGCAGGGATCGCTGTAGAGCCGAACGACATCGTGATTCACAACAACGGTACGCTGGCAGAACTGCAGCGCGTCGTGCAGGAGATGTTCCATGGGTGACCGAGCATTACTCCAAGTGGTAAGGAAGGATGAGAAGCCTGAATTCTCACCGGTGATCTACTGTCACTGGCTCGGCGGTGAAGCTGTCGAAGCGGTGAAGCGGTTGGCGGAGCGAATGAAAAACCGTCGCGGCGACATCGACTATATCGCGGCTCGTCTCATGCAGGAAGTGATCAACGGCGATGACGGCGACACCGGCTTTGGTATGTGGAATGCCAAGAAAGTACTCACCGCCAAGGACTCACAAGGTGATGCCGGTGTGATCCTGGTCGACGCGGAGACGTTCGAAATGACCTTCCTCGGAGGATATCTTCCCAATGGCGACGGGTCCTGAGAACAAATTCATCGCCAGCGTGCACGCCCAACTCCCGGGCGGACACGCTGAGAAGATGCACAACCCGTACCGGCGCGGCACACCGGATGTGTACTACAGTGGCAAGCTCGGCTCCTTGTGGGCCGAGTACAAGTTCATCGCGAAAATTCCGAAATCAGCGAACATCCTTCCGGAACTCTCGCAGTCACAGCTCGAATGGTGTGAAGCTCGTTACGAAGAAGGCCGCGCGGTCGTGGTCATCGTGGGCTCACCTGAAGGCGGCGTTGTGTTCCGGCACCTGGAGTGGATGTCTCCGATGCCGGCCGACGTGTTTCGCGCACGTTTGCAGTCCAAGAAAGACATCGCACTCTGGATCTATCAATCGATCGGAGATGCTGCATGTCGGTCCTCACTTCGCTCACTTACGCCAACCGAGTAGCGCTGCAAGTCTACAAGCTACTCGCCACGGGTATCTTCGGATACCTCCTGATCCGCGATGCTCGCAAGGCCCGTCGTCATGGCCCCCTTTAACACGGTGAAAGAGGCCTGGAATCTTGTCGGTGGGCTGAGCAAGCCAAGCAAGATGCCAGGGTTTGCGTACGGAATCCCAGCTCGGCGCTGTCAGATCGGCGCCGTGCTGGCCAAAATCCCCAACTCTGTGTGTTCGGGTTGTTACGCGCTGAAGGGTCGGTACGTGTTCGAAAATGTCCAGAAGGCTCAGGAGCGCCGGTTCCAGGCACTCAGGCACCCACGCTGGGCCGATGCCATGGTGTTCCTGATCAACCACTACAAGTGCCGCTGGTTCCGTTGGCACGACAGTGGTGATCTGCAGGGGTTCTGGCACCTGGAGCTTCTGTGTGAAGTTGCCCGGCACTGCCCAAACACCAGTTTCTGGCTCCCAACTCGCGAGCGCGCGACAGTGCGCTATTTCAAGGGCACCGTTCCACCGAACCTTCTCATCCGCATGTCTGGCACCATGATCGACGGGCCCGCGCCCAAGGAGTTCTCCCACACTTCACGCGTCGTCACCAAGAAAGAAGATGCCACGTGCCCCGCTTACAAGCAGGGCGGCAAGTGCGGCGACTGCCGCGCGTGCTGGTCACCCGGCGTAGCCAACGTCAACTACCCCCAACACTGAGGCCATCCATGAAGAACCGTACCGCCACGTTCACCAACGAGGGTCAGCCCGACTTCACCGTCCGCATCTCGGTCGCGCCGTCGAACATCGCTTTGTCACTACAGGATGGCGCCAAGCCGCCGGTGGTGTACAACTTCTTGAGCGACGCTACGCCTCTGCAGCTCGCCGAAGGGTTTCAGTTCCTCACCGACGTGATCAGCGAGGAAGTCCCCGGTCGCTGGTCGCCGTTCCGTCGTGGGTGGAACAACGTCGCCCAGGACGTGCACGAGAACGCCGTCAACAAGGGCTTCTGGCCCGAGGAAGGCCGCAACGACGGTGAGATGCTGGCGCTGATCCACAGCGAGATCAGTGAAGTGCTGGAGGCCCTTCGCACCGGCAATCCGCCGGACGAAAAGCTCCCGCAATTCACTGGCGCCGAGGTCGAACTGGCCGACGCTGTGATTCGCATCATGGACATGGCCCTTGCCCGTCAGTGGCGCGTGGCCGAAGCCATCGAAGCCAAGATGGCGTTCAACAAGACCAGGGCCTTCAAGCATGGCAAGGCCTTCTGAACCATTCCGCTGCGCGTTCTGCACGCGCGTAGTTCAACTGTCGAAGGACGGCAAGTCCGTCCTTCGACACATCAATGTCAGCGGATTCTGCGGCGGGTCCTACCACACCGTCGCGGAGCACAAAGCCGTTCTGGAGAAGGCGCATGGTTCGGAGCCTGGACCTGTATCGAAGGTGCGCGTGGTGCGGAAGTAGCCAGCCCATCAATAAGGCCACGCTAACTGTTCATGTGCACATGAAACGCGGTACGCATCCTGCGATCGCGTGCCCGGGCGGAGGACTGACTCTCGTCGAACACATGCGCCATCTGATCCTCAAGCAGAAGGCTCCGCTTGGCCTGGACCAGAAGCAGATCGAGGTCCTGAAAGCCACGATCGAAAAGCTGACGCCTGAGCAGATCGCGCAACTGCCAGAACTGCTCAACCAACTGGAGAAAGAGGGATGACCACCTGGATCATGCAAGTTCCAGTGATCAGCAGTGCGCATCTGTCCATGCGCACCACCAAGGCTTTGGTGGAGGGGTTGTACGACGCCATGCTGATCGCACCCTATCCCCAAGGCATATTCATCTGGTTGGGGTTCGCCGACCCCATCATCGGCCTTCCGCGCGACCTCAAGCTACTCGTCATGTGGGCGCGCAAACACAGGATTGAGTGGGCGCGCCTCGATGCCGACGCTGAAATATCTATCGACCTCCCAACCTACCCTTGGAGCTGATCATGGGCAAAGCAGTCAAACCTCAAATCTTCCTCATCGCTGAGACCAGTCTGGTCAAGAGCGGTATCGATGAACTGAAGCGCGCGCTCGGTATCGAAGACTGGGATACCGCGGCCGATTCGCCGGCTGAATGGCTGACCGAGTTCGCCGGCAAGTCGTGCTACATGTCCTTCGACCTGTCGCTCAACCAGAACCTCACCGCGGTCAACACCAAAACGAACCAGCAGTACGTTGAGAACTCGATCGTCGGCAACCACCACGGCACCGTGCTGGAGCACAGCACGGTGACGCTGTTCCTCAAGGACGTCAGCCGTGTGGTCACGCACGAGCTGGTGCGGCATCGCGTGGGCACGGCCTACTCGCAGACCTCCGGCCGCTATGTCCGGGTCGGCGAGATCGACTACTACATCCCCAAGTGCATAGCTGAGAATGACGACGCCTTGGAGATCTTCGTCCATGCTTTCCACGTTCAGGAGAAAGTGTCGAAGAAGTTGGCTGAGATCTTCGACCTCGACAACATGCGCGACTTCGACAAGAAGAAGCAGATCACCAGCGCGATCCGCCGAATCATCGGCAACGGCCAGGCTACCAACATCGTGGTCACCGGCAATCATCGCAGCTGGCGGCACATGATCGCCCTGCGCACGTCTCCCGGTGCCGAGGAGGAGATTCGGCTGGTCTTCGCTGAAATCGCCCGCTGGATGATGGGGCGCTACCCATCGATCTACGCGGACATGACCGAGACCGACGAAGGTGTCTTCGAGTTCGTGCACGAGAAGGTGTGACATGATTCCATTCACCGTGCTGCTGCTGCGCCCGGACTACATGACCAGTAATTTCGGGCAGGATACCTATCTCACCTACGTCTTCGCGTCGAACGTGAGCACTGCGATCGACCGCGCGCGTGATGAGATCCGTGCTCCTGATCAGGATCCGCTCGACTACCACTGCCTGTTCTGCACGACCGGGCATCACGTGGATCTTTCAGTCGGTCTTTCATGAAACACCACCTAGAGGACACAACCATGAGCGAAGAACAGATCACCGCAGGTCAGTACTACCTGCCCGTCATCGGCACCGCGCAGGCGGCGCTGAACAACAAGAGCGCGATCGCCCAAGAGGAGTACGACAAGCTCCTGAACGACGGTCTCAAACCGCTTGTCCTGAATCACCTCCGACGATACGGGGTGTACACGGACGACCCCTGTGTGGAGGTCTCACGCTGTGGTTGGCGTGATAACACCTTCAGCATCACGCTTCGCCGGTACGAAGAAGATGAAGAGACGGTCGGTTTCAACATCACTGTGGACGGATCCTCGATCCCGCCAAGGCCCGACGACGCTGAGCGGCGGCGTGCTGAGGCTCGCGCAAGCGTCTTCAGGGGCTCGCGCAAGCAGAGCGTCGACCAGTTCATCAAGTACGTTCGGCTCAAGGTCGGGGGCATCAAGCGCACGGTCAGCGAGTTCGACGCGCTGTGGGATGCGTGGATCGATTACCTCGTCGCGACGAATACGAAGTAGGGGGCGACATGCGCTGGCTCCACATCAATCACCGTGGCCCGATGTGGCCGCGGGTCGGACTCTTCATCCGCACCAAGGGCGGCCAGGGTATGTACGACCCTGGTGTGGATCTGGTGCTCGCCTACACACGTCCTGGACGTGTGGAGTGGCGAGATCTCAACAATAAGGGACGTACGTTCGCAGCACGGCGACGGTACTGGGTCCGCTTCTCTTGGAACCCATGGTTCAAGTTCCGTGTGGTGCACGGCGTCACGCCGGCGGATGAGAAGTCATGAACCAGGAATTCGATCCGAAGCACGTGTTCGTACGATCGATGGATGATCGGGATGTGTTCACCGAGGTGTTCAAGTGTGAGCACTGCGGTGTCGTAGGGACGTACTACTACCGAAATCCCCACGACCCCTGTCCTCGCTGTGGGTGCGCGAAAAGGCCAACCGCATACGTCGCAATCTGGATTGAAACCGTCAAGACCTACCGCGTGCCGTTCGTGTGGTGGCGTCCAAGCACTTGGTTCGCCAAGCGCAAATACGGCGGTGCCTGGGTACCGCGGTCATGACGCTTGACCAAGCTCGCCGCCTGCGTCGCGGCACGCTCGTGCGCTGCCCACCAGACCGTGGTGATCCGGCTTACATGGGGACGGTCCGTGGGGTCGACCTGCTCATGGAGTACGAAAACATACACGGTGTGCCGTACGTGCTCGTTGAAGTGCAGCACCCGGATCACGGAACTCACCATGTTTGGCCAAGTCACCGCTTGGGGTGATGTCGCGCCACTAATCAAAAAGGCCCCGTAAGGGACCTTCTCTTTTTCTACATGCTCGGTGTCGAGAGCGGGGAACTCTGTCAACGCCTACAGGAGCTTGTGGAACAGGGACTGCCACCAGGACAACACTGGTGCGTCTTCCGGGTTAGATCGCGCCCGCGCAATGGCCTCATCGAGCTGCGCCTTCGTGAACAAGGCTGGGACGAAGTCTCCGACCTCATTCTCGATCAGCGCTGGCACGTAGCCCAGGTTGGACCCAAACCGCCGTTCGCGGTTCGAGACGAAGCGGTACTTGATGACCGACTCGGTAGGGACGCCCATCACTTACGTCCTCGGAACGCCCAGTCGAGGAACTCCTCGATCTGCACCCCATACCAGCGGTACGCGATCAGTCCGAGGATGACTCCGATCAGGAAAGCAGCGAAGCACATAAACACCTCCTACAGCAGTTCGCACGAATTGCCCGTGCAGGCATAGGTCTTGGTGCCGACCGTGGTGTCCTCCCGCTCGTAATTCTGCAGACCGGCCCAATCGGTCGCGGGCATCACCGAAGCCATGGCATTGTACTGCGCTTCCGTGCACTCCTGATACGGTGCCTGGACGTAGGTGTGATCAGAGTGCGGGAGGAAGCTCACACCACCGATGTCGTCGAAGTGGTTGTAGACCCAGTCCCCGACGGCGAGCCACTCATGGTCGCGCACATAGACCGTGATCGACGGGTTGTGCTCGCACCAGTGCCGCTTGAAGACCAGGTAGTGCTCCAGCTGCTGCAGGGCCGTCATGTCGTTGCGCATGACGGCATGGGCCGGCGCCTTGACCGGGAACGAGAAGATCGACGTAGTATCACCCTTGAGCGCACAGTCTTCGACCGGGAAGCCGGCCTCGGTCATGAACTGAGCCAGTGGATCCATCTTGCTCGCACGCACGGTGCGGATGTAGTAGGGCGCGTACCTGGGGTGGATGCCGCTGGCCGCGTCGACGAGCTGCGAGACCGTGCCAGACGGCTTGACTGTAGTGATCGCCGCAGACGGGGAGATACCGAGGCGCTCGGCCCAAGTCCTGTTCACCTCGATCGCGTGTTCCTTGAGCGCGGTGAGCCAGTCTTGCAGCTCCGGCTGAATACCGCGAGCACCAGACAACACCGGGTGATCCATGATCCCCGTCAGCGACACGCCCAGTAGGCGCTCCTCCTCGGCGTTGCGCTTCCAGATCGGGCGCAGGTAGCGGAAATCGGTCAGGGTCGACTGGAACGTCCCCATGATCACCGCGGCGGTGACCTTCTCCTTCAGGACCTCCAGGTTGTCGTCAGCACGAACCACGACCTCGGTCAGGTTGCAGAAGCCACAGGGGCGCAGGATGATCTCGCCGCACGGGTTGGTGCCATATTCGTGAGCGCTGTCGCGGCGACCATTCTCAGCGGCCTTTTTCTGCGCGGCCACGCGGTTGAAGATCCCGCGCTCACCGGACTTGGACTTCACCAGCGACACCCACTCTTCCATGAAGAGTTCCATGTCCGGTTTCTCGGTGTAGGCGGCCGAGTTGTTCGCCAGCGCGCGCTGCGGATCGATCTCCCACCACTGGCCGCTCTTGGCCACGCGCATGCGGTCATCGGATAGGTTGGACAGGCTGATCAGTGCGGAGCGGCGCACACCACCAACCACGACGATGTCGGCGATCTTACATACCAGGTCGTGACACTCGACACTGGTGAGGCGCCGGCCGGCGGCCTTCTTGAACAGCGCCACCGCGAACTTGAACAGGTTCACCAGCGGCCCCGGGCCTGATGCACGGCCGCCGAACGTCTTGAGCTTGGCGCCGGCAGGACGAACCTTGCTGACGTCCCACGACGGGATCTGGCCGTTGTAGAGCATGCCGATCAGCGTGCGGAACGCCGTGGCCCAGCCGATCTTGCTGTCGGCCACCGTGATCACGGTGTCGCACTCGTGGATGTCCTCAGCGATCTCCGGCAGTTTCTTGATCGACTGCCGTTCGACCGAGAAGCCGACGCCCGTGCCGCACATCAGGATGTAGAGGATCTCGTCGAACGCACGTACGTGGTCGATCGGGAGGTAGGAACAGTTGTAGCCGGCGACGTGGTCGCGGTCGAGCGCTGGACCGGCGGTCATGAAGGCGCGCATCGACGGCATGACGTGCTGATTGACGATCGAATGGTTGATGTATTCGGTCGGGAACGCGTCTGGGTAGTGCTGCGCGAAGAACTGGCAGTAGCGATCGACGGTCTCCTCCCAGGTCTCGCGACGGCCCTTTTCTTCGATCCAGCGGGCGTAGCGCGAGATGAAAACATACTGCTGGAGTTGGGTGGGGAGGTGCTTGATTTCAGACATAAAGGGCTCCGAGCCACGGACGAAAGGAACCCTGGAGCGACGCTCCAGGGGGTAAATATGATATCACTTTGTGAGGAGGCGGGCCAACGGAACCGAGCGGTCGACAACGTCCTCCAGAGGCACGCCACCACCGATCCAGGAGGCCAGGAGGCCCAGGTGCTCGGCAGTAGGGCCAAGGGCGCCCAGGATCGGGTTGCGCTCCAGCGCGACGTCCTGGACGGCATCCGCGCCGAACGTGCCTACACCCAGCAGGCCCGAGCGGTGAACAGCGTGCGCAAACATCTCGAGGTATGACCAGCCCTGCGGCATGCCGCCGAAGAGCATCCACTTCGCCATGTCAGCGGCGAACATGATCGGCGCATACATGGCCAGGACCTTGAGGGGTCCACTGTTGCCGTAGGACTTCTCATGGGCCACGCGTTTCAGGATCACCTCCTGGAACGAGAAGGCGAACTGTTTCAGGTGGGCCACCAGCATGAAGCGCGGATCCGACATCCACAGTGGGCGGTGGGCAGCGTTCGGCCGCACCACCGCGCCGTCGGCGAAACGGAACAGCGCCTGCTGGATCTTCTCGCTGGTGTAGTCGATCTCGCCCGGCTTGACCTCCTTGATGTCTGCCGGCGTGAGATCCAGCTCTTCCATCCGCCGCGCGTCGTTGCGGTGCTCAAGGATGTACTTCTCGGCAGCGATGACCGCGGCTGTGCGGAAGGAGTTGTTGATCCCCTGCATGCCGTTGTACTTGAAGATGAAGTTGTTGATCTTGCGCAGACCGGTGGACATGTACATGCCGTTGTGCACCATGCCCATGGCCTGCAGCACACTGTCCTTCTGCACGGTGCCGATGATCTCGGCCATCTCGCGCGCACGATCAGGCTTCGGCGACGCCCACTGGGCGATGTCCGTCAGCACGCGCTTGTAGGCCGCGCCGGCGTCGCGCACGTCGCCGCTGCGCACCGCGATACCCAGCGGATCGATCATCTGGGAGAACACCGCCAGCGGCAGCAAGACCGCGTTCTGCAGCGTGAGCAGTGCCATCTGCATCTGCCGGATCGACGGGTTCATATCGCGATGGATCGTGCCGTCGAGTCCGGAGATCAGGCGCTTGGCACGTTCCAGCTGATCCTTGGTGGCGCCTTCGTTCTTGGCCTGCTCCATCAGATCGTCGAGGCCCTCGCCGATATTGCCGAAGCGCTCGGTGTACTCAGCGCGATGCACGGCCTGATCGATGTAGCGCGTCATCACGCCAGCGAAGTCCTGCGACCAGAAACCTGCCTCGGCCAACTCCGTCGCACCCGCTTCGTCCAGGATCAGCTCGCGCGAGATCACGGACTGCGCGTACGGAGAAAACCCGGCTTCCCGATTGACACCGTGGGGCTTGACCAACATCTGGTCACCCACGCGCAGCTGATGCAGCACGTCGTCAGCCTGCTTCTGGCTGTAGCCCATGTGCTTCTGCAACAGGCGCGAGAACTGCGGCCCGTTCTTGGTGAGCATGCTCAGGTCGACCACACGCGGGAAGTAGCGCTTGACCTTACCCATCGGCTCGTACATCGGCTCCCCGGTCGCAGGGTTGAACTTCCCGGTGAATTGCTTCACACCCTTCCCGATCTGCCACTCGCGAATCTCCACGAAGAATCCCGCGAGTTTCTTGTGCAGGTCAGTGACCGGGTCCTTCATGCTCTGCATGTGGATCATCGCGTCCTTGATCTCTTTCTCACTGTGGCCAGCGAGCAGGCGTTCGAGCTTGGTGCGCCAGATGCCGCCAGACTGCGCACGCGCGGTGAGCAGGCCGGTCTTCTTGACGTTGTCCTCGAACAGGTCGGCGATCGTGTTGAACGCCGGGATGTTCATGGCGCGCAGCTGCGAAGTGCTGGCGCTGAACATCTTCTCCGCGACCTGTTTCACCGGACCCGCAAACCGCTCGAAGTGGTCACCGACGGTGTTCCACTCCGCCATGACCTTGGCCGCGGTGCTCGGGTTGGCCAGACGACCGTCGTACAGCGCGAGCAGAATCTGCTCGGCCTTCTCGTTCGTGGTGAGCAGCCTCGTGAACTTGCGGATCGCAGCCGCGATGCGCTGGAACAGCGTGTCCGTGTTTGGCCCGATGCGCATCTTCTCGGGATCCGCCATGCGGAACTGGAACATGTAGGCCAGCCGCTCTTCCGGATCACTCAGCTGCGCGAGCGCAGCCGGTTCATTCTTGAGCAGTTCGCGCAGCTGCTTCTGCACATGGCCCGTGCTCGCGGCGTCGAGGAGCTGCTGCTTGATCCGCAGCGTCGCCGGATCCTTGCCCAGCTCAGCAAAGAAGTCGTGCAGCGCCTCGTGATAGAGCACGCTCATCTTGTTCGGCGCGGCATGGGAGATCGTGATCAGGCGCTCGACGAGCGGGCCGTGTTGAGTGCGCTCGTACTTGCCGTAGCCGCTGAGCAGGTTCTGGACAGCGAGCTTGACATCGGGGCCGCGCATCCGCTCAAGCGCTTCTTGGAGGTCCTTCAAAGCTGCGGCGCGCGCAGTCTTCTTTGGTGATTGCGGCTTTGGAGCCTGTGGTGCCCTCGGCGCAGCACTACGTCGCAGCTCGCGGATCTTAGCCGACGCTTCCGCAATGGCGCGGTTCTTTGCACCGACGGCTGCTTCCGCATCCGGCCCCGTCTCAGGGCGGTTCTCCATAGACTCTGTGAGGGCGTTTATCTTACCCTGCAACTCACTGATCTGCGCTGCAACATCTGCCTCGTAGCCTTCAGCCACGAGAGCTTCTGTTCGGGCGTCGCTGTGGGCGCGCTCGGATACCTGTGTGAGCTCCTTCAGCACACCGCTCAGGAGAGGTCGCACGTGTGAATAGCGGAGCACGTCCGGGGTCAGCTCCTTGAGGCGCGGCTCTTCTTTGCTCGCCCAGTAGTCAGTGAGCGGCTCTGTAGTAGGTAGCGCCTCCGCCAGGCGCGCGTAAACGGCGGGGTACTGCTCCTCCAGAATGCGCAGCGCGTTCTCCCGCTCTGTAGCCGATGAGCGTCCGAGGAGCAGCTTCAACTGTGGAATCACCCCATCATCCGCGGCAGTGAGCGGGAGCGCGGCCAGCTCTGCCTGCGCTTTCACAAGTGCCTGATACACTGCACGCGCTCCATCACGCGCGGCTCGGCGATCACCAGAGAAAGTCTGAGCCGCCCGATAGGCGCTCATGGCTTTCTGAAAAGCGCTCACGATCATGTCGCGAGCGCCCTGTGCGTTGAGCTTTGTTGTAGTCGTCGGCACAGCAGGCCCAGTCCCGGAGGACTGGGTGTTGAACTTGGTCGTGGTGCCCTTCGTCCAAGTACCTGGGGAGCTCTCCATGTACCCGTTCTTGGCGAGGAACGCAGCAACCTCTCGCTCTCCGACGTTGTACGGCCGCGCTCGCGCAGCTTCAACGTCGGTGACGATCGTAGCCCCTGCGTCCAACGCCCTCTTGATCTCAGCCCAGTTAGGGGCGATCCGCCCACCGCGGTTCCCTTCCGCACTGACGAACACGACGTCGTCAGCAGTGTACGTACCGGTGTTTGCGCGGTTACCCCACGCAGCCGCGTACGCGGCCGTGGAAGACCGAACACTTCCACGGCCGATGAACTTCGTCGCCTTGTCCGACTTTGCTTGGTCCTTGGCGACGTATGGGCTTGTCTGCGGGAGCTTGACGCCCCCCTTCAGCACTTCCTCCCGCCGTCCTTCTTCCCGCCGCCCTTGCCCTTCGACTTGCCGTTCTTCTTCACGGGTGCTCTCCTTCTTGGTAGCGGCTCGTTCGAGCGCAGCCGCCTTGCGCTTTTCCATCTTCTCTTGGAAGTTCGCCGCCTTGTCTGCGGGGCGCTTCGACTTCGCGAGTTTGAGGCGAGCGCGGCCCGCCGCGATCTCACGGTCGAGTTCCTTGGTGCCCAGGCGCGCGTTGCTGTCATCGGCGACCGGGGCTTCGGTGATCGGCTTGGCGTTCGATGATTGGCGCCCTTCGCGCGCTCCGGTGAAGCCCTTCGGGATCGCAGGCGTCTGAGAACCGATGCGCTCAAGGCGCTCAAGCAGATCGACCGAGCCAGCCATCGCTTCGCTATCCGTGCGGTTCTTGAGCATGCGCTTCAGGGTCTCGGTGAGCACGTCGACGACCTTTACCACTTGCTCCTGTCGCGCCTTTAGCTGCGCCGTCATCATCGCAAGCGTTTCGCCCGGTACTGTGCGCAGCATCGTACTGTTCAGTTCTCCCTTCACAGCGACCGGACTGCGCCCCATACCTTTCATGGCTTCGCGCGCAGCGAGGTTTTTCTTGTCGGCGTCGGCGCCCTGCGCAGCGGCTTCTGGATTGAGCTCTTTCTGCTTCTCAGCACGCTTCTCCTTCACAGCTTTCTGAAGCCGCAGCATGCGTTGCGCAAACTCCTTACGGCGTTCGAAGCTGGCGCGCTGAATAGGATTGAACCGTTCCAACGTCGTCATGTCCTCACGCTTCTCAGTGCTCGTCGTCAGTTTAGCGTCCGCAACACGGCGTGTTTTCGTCGCGTGGTCCTGTGCTTCGGCGCTGCGCTCAGTCTCAGAGCGCATATCGGGCTCGACGCGCCCGTACGCCGTCTCCGGATCGAGCGGCAGCGCCTGGGGCTTGCCGTCAGGCCCGACCGTGTAGGAGATGGCGTCGTCGCCCTTGCGCTTGCCCTTGATCCGGCGCAGCCGACCCATCGCGAACTGGTACGCGCGCAGCGTCTCAGCAGCATCGACGCCGCCCTTTTTGCGCAGCTCGTCGATCTTGCCTTGGAACGACAGCTCCATCATCGGGATGGTCTTCGGATCGAGCTCCGCGGACATCAGGCTCTGGGCCAACTCATCCTGCTCAGCCCGCACCGCTGCGTTAGATTCACGACTCGGGTTGTCCTTCACACGACGGCTGCCGTCGCGCGGGTTGCGCCCGGTCGAATCCATCAGCTCGTTGAGCTGCGCGACGGTGTCGTCGAGACGGCGCTGGAGAGTCTTCACCAGCGGCACGTAACCACGCGGGTCAACGCGCGCAGCGATCTTGTCCGCCTCGTCAGCGAGCTTCTCGGCACGCGCATGGTCCTTGCGCGCGACCTTTTCGCCGATCGCTGCGGAGATCTGGTTGTTCAGCTCGTAGAGCTTCTTCACCCCCTCCTTGGTCAGTGTCGGCTTCACCAGCGCAAGGCGCTGCTCCAGAACACCGACCACTTCATCCAGGTACGCTGCCTGCAGCTCTTCCTCGGTGTACCCGCCTTCCATCTGGACGTCGTCGGCCAGCCGGCTGGTGTACTCCTGTCGATCAGGTAGTGGCAGCACCTTGTCGAGCCAGTCCTGCACGGCTTCCGCCAGCACGCGCGCCTCGGACCGCAGATTGGCGACCTCTTCCTTCAACCGCTGATCGCCCGGGTTCTCCTTGAGCTCACGAACCGCGGCGCGCAGTCGCGGCTGCACATCCTTGGCAAGCGTGCGGACCGCCTCTTCTTCGGCGACACCGGCGTCCTTCAACTGCGCACGAAACGCCTCGTCGCGGGCAGCATCTTCACGCGCCGCTTTGCGATCTTCGATGCTCTTCTCAACTGCGCGCTCACGGCGGGTACCTTTCCCCGACAGCTGCGTATTACGCAGCACTTCGGTCTCGCGCGCACTCCGCTGCTCAGTCGTCTCGTCGATCAACGCCAGCGCCTGCTCGGCGAACGCCTTCTGCTTCGGGTCGCTGCTCTCGGCCCGGGCCTGCAGCTGCTTGCGCACCTTGGCGATGCCGCGCATCTCGGCGAGCGTGCGACGCTGGCGCTTCTCACCCTGGCGGAAGACCGTGAGCGTCGACGGCAGCTCCACACCGGCGATGTCGTCGCGGTCGAGCACCGAACTCACCGCGGACAGGAACTTCTGCAGATCGCCGCCCTTGACCTGGGACGCGTAGGTCATGGACTCGGCCGACGTCTTCAGCTTCTTGCCGTCGGTCTTGGTGAACGTGATCGTGGTCTCGTCGATCGCGCCAACCTTGGCCTGATAGGCAGCCAGGCGATTTTCGTAGTCGGCCTTCGCCTCGGTATCAGTCACGTCCTCCGGTGGCTGCGGCGGCTTGATCGCCTTGCGCACACGGAGCAGGCGCTGGAAGCGGTGGATGTCCTCGTCCGAAGCCTGGGTGTCGGTCTCATCACGCAGCACGACACGGTAGCGCGACAGCGCCCGGTCGAAGCGCTTCGGGTCCATATCTTCGGGCGCCGGTGTGTCGCGCAGCATCTTCGCGTACTGCCGCTCCAGCTTCGGCAAGTCGGTGCGGACCTCGGCCTTGGCGAGGCGCTTCTCCAGCTCTTGTCGAGTCCGCAGATCAGCGCCCGTGGCGACCGCGCGCTCCAGCTCCTGGGTCAACCAACCCTTGTCACGGTTCCGCGACGCCTTGAGTCGCTGCTCCAAATCTGCCTTCACACGGCCGAACGCCTCGGCAGCGCTCCGACCAGTGCGGCGGACGTACTCGTCCATGCCGGCGACGACCCCACCCTTGGCGACCTCGGCCTTGAGCTCCTTCCGATCACTCATCGCGAAGAACGGGCGCGCCGGATTCGAGTCGCGGTACGACGCCTTCTTGTTGGTGTAGTCGCCCTCGGTGAGCTGACCTTCCGCGGCCTCCATCTCGGCCTGCGGCGGACGCGTGATACCTCGCGTGCGCTGGTCGAGCGGAGTCAGCGCGTCGGTCTGCTTCCGGAAGGCCTCGAGCGCCTTGGTGCGGATCGGCGCGTAGTATTCGAGCACTGCCTTGACCGTCTCCGGCGAACCGAACGCCACGGACAGCGCGGAGAGGTTCTCGGCCTGCGCTTCTGGGGACATCCCTGCGAACTTCGGCGCCAGATCATCGATCGCGCGCGCCACCTTCTTGCCGGACACACCGCGCTGACCCTTCTGCAGCATGGTGCGCAGGAAGCTATCCTGCTTCCCGAGATCCGCCTGAGCGCCCGGGACCGTGTTCAACTCGTCGATGAGCTTGGGCAACGAAGTCATACCGACGCCGGACAGCGCCTTCTTGATACCCTCGCCGTTCTTGCCCATGGCGTCCAGCATGTCGGCGATCTGCTCCAGGCTATCAGCGAGCTTGGAGTCCGTGATCGCCTCAGCCGAGGTGATGCCCTCGTACTTCGACGCCAGCTCCACCAGCTTCTGAGCCCGCTCAGGAGCAGTCTCACCAAAGATCGGCGCCATGGCATCGACCAGCGGGGCGATGTCCATGCCCTCCATGCTGAACTTCGACTGGATCTTCCCGGCGACCCTCTTCACGTAATCGGAGACTGTCGTGAAGGCTGCGCCGAGCACCTCGGTAGCCTTGGTCTTGATCGCAATGACCCCGACCTCGTTGCGGGCCACAGGATCGGCCATGGTGCCCTTCAGCTGTGCCAACCGGGCCTTGTCACTGGCGGACACGCGGTCCTGCTTCAGCAGCTCGTCGACCATGTTCTCGGCGGTCGGAACGACCGTCTGGTCCAGCTCGCTGATCGCCGCGGCGATAGCCTCCGGGTCCTGGTTGCCGTTCAGGCTGTCAGCGACGGCCTTGTCCGGGGTCATCATCTCAGCAACGGTCTGCGTGAACGGCTTCGACAGGGCGTCCTTGACCTTCTCGACGACCTTGCTGCCGGCGGCCCCCAGCACCTCCTTGTCGGTCGGCCCTCCAGCAACAGGTTGTGAGAGAGTCGCGAGCTTGTCGCCGGCGGCACCCAGCGCGTTGGACGCGCCAGACACGCCACCGCCGCCCACGGCGCCCGCCAGGGCTGCGTCGAGATACTCCATGGGCTGGCGCTCGGCCGTGCTCCCAAGCGCCTGGAGGCCTTGGTAGTCCAATTCCTTCTGTAGGACCTCGGTGCCGGCCTCCATGACGGAGTCCTTGAGCACGTCCATAGGGCGGTTCTGGACAGCCTTGGCGGCGGCGCGCGCCGCCGGCGTGGTCCCCCGGCCGATCATGGCTCCCACAGCACGCATTGGTACGATGGTCTCTGGGATCGTCTGGAGCGCTGCCGTCTTGGTCGCAGCCAGGGCGCGATCGTCGGCGCTGCGCTTCATGACCTCGGGGTCGTCGTACTGCTGGGCCACGTTCTCACCGCGCAGCTGGTCGTAGGACACAGCCATCGCCGGCGCATAGGTCACGATGCCCCTCAGACCGCCTGCAACGGCGCCAGGGACGCCGGCCAGCAGAGCGCCTGCGCCAGCACCGGCTGCGCCGGCAGCGACCGCTGGGGCCGCGCTGCGGGCCATGCTGCCGAGCACGCCGCCGGCCCAGTTCGCGACCCGGGTCGGGTCCTTCAAAACGTCACCCACAGAACGCGTATCTGGAGCGTAGACCTGGGACTGCGCCTGGGCCACCCGCATGCGGCGAAGCAGGCCGGCGGCCCGCTCCTTGTCGCCGGCCTGCTCGGCAGCCAGGGCCAGCTCGCCCAGATCGCCGGCGTTGATCCCGGCACCGGTGGCCTGCCAACCCTGTACCAATGCGTTGCTGCCGCGATCCGCCTGAGCGCGCTGGATCGTGGCGGCGTCGATCTCCTCCTGCGACCATGTCGGCCCTTGCTGCTGGTAACCGAGAAGTGAGGGTTGGCGGTAGCCGAGCAGGTCGCGGGGAGTAGCCATCAGTTACGTTCCTTCTTCTTGGCTTTGCGCTCCTCCTGCATTTTCTGGAGGGCGATGAAGTGCCGGGTGGCGTACGGCGGCAGGGCATCCTGGGCGACGTAGATCGGGGTGCCGTCCGGGGCGGTGAACTGTAGCGCTTTCTCATCGCCCTGCAGAGTGTCCAAGACCTTGCGATAGATAGTGTCTGCGCTGCCGCGGCGATCCGCCGCAGTAGAGTCAACAAACCCGACGAACTCCCCGAGGTCGTGCCGTCCAAGGGCCTTCGCCACAGCGGCAATCGCCCGGCCCTGAGTCTGCACAGCGGCTTCTGGCGACCCGTACATCAGCTGCTGATTGGCCAGAATAGCGTTTGCAGCCTCGGGGTCAGCATTCTCGCCCGCACCGGCGCCGAAGGTAGCCTGTACCTGTTTGTTGATACTTTGGGCGATCGCTTTGGCTTCCTTTGCGTTCACGTAGTCGCCGCCGAAGCCGCCATTCTTCAAACCATCCTCGGCGAGGAACTCATCGAAGTCACCGTAGAACTGCTTGTTTCGAACCAGGGTGGCCCACTCCTTCTGCTTGAGGTCCATACCCTTGAACTGCGCCGTCGCCGCAGCAGTCTCAGCAGCCCGTGCGTTCTGCGCCTCGATACCCAGACGGTCGGTTTCGTCCGCGCGCGCAGCCTGCGCAGCACGCTGACTGAGATCGCGCTCGGTCAACGCGTCGCGCGACTGATCGGACTGGAACTGCATCGCGGCCTGCTGCTGACGAGTGATGTTGTCGGCATCCTGGCTCAGCGCCTGCATGCGCGAAGCCTCGATGCGCTCCAACGCCTTGGTGAGGTTGCCTGCAGCGCGCGGGCTGGAGAAGTTCCGCTGAGCCTCCTTGGCCAGCTGATCGAAGCGAGCGTTGATGTCGCGTTCGTTGGAACGGAACTCCGGCATGCGTGGCCCACGCTGTTCGCGCGGCTTGGCCTGCAGATTCTGCTCGACGATCGCGTCCTGGCGAGCGCGGTCGGCGCCGTTCGGATCCGGACCGAAGCGGGCAGAGTCGGCGTTGTAGTCCTTGCCAACACCGGTGAAGGTGTCGAGGCGACCGTCCTTGTTCAAACCACTCGACGTCGCGAAGATCCCGTCGCCCAGGTTCATCTGCACGCCGGGTTCGACGCCCTGACGAATCGTGTCGCTGCGGAACGCACGCGGACCTTCGGCCAGCGGAAGATTGGCGTTGGTCGGCGCACTGGCCGGCGTCGCCGGCACGACGGTCTCCGGCGGCGTCGACTGCCGCAGAGCGTACACCGGGTTGAGTTGATCACCCTGGCTCACACGCATCTGTTCCAGCTTCAGGCTGCGGAGAGAAGTGATCGGTTCCGCAGGCGCAACGGCGCCGACGGGAGCGGCTGCGGGCGCAGTTGCGTCGCCGGGGAACTTGCCGTCTGGACCGCGCACGGGCGCAGGAGCGAGTTTCTCGGTAGCCGGTGCCGCCGACGTTTGGGTAGGCGGCTTCGGCGCCGGTGAAACACCGGCAATACCGGCACCAAAATCCGTCGCAGCGCCGCCAAGCGCGTTCAAAGACCCGCTCATGTAACGAAGCCCTGACTCTACGGGCGCAAGCGCAGCGGCGCCAAAACTGCGTAGATTTCGTCCGATAGCACCGGCGGTAGACTCCCCAGCGGGGGGCGTTTGTGCAGCCTGCCACGCAGTAGTCATCGTCGGCGACGTGGTTTGCGGAGCGGCCGGGACCAACTTCGGCGCGGCCGGTGGCGGTGGTGGAACACCGATATTGCGCATCACACCGAGATCCACATTGCCCGACAGAACTTCCAACGGGCGCTGCGGCGGCATCGGCTGCCGCCCGGGAGTACCAGAACGTACCATGTCGGCAGTCGGAGTCTGAGACCGCGCGAGCTTGTCAGCGAGCGCGGCCTTGTCGACGGAAAGCACGTCTGCCGGCGGAGGGATAACGCCAACCGATCGAACCGGCATGGCGGCCTCAACGGGCACAGGCGTTCGTTCGATCAACTCGTTGTCCAGCAGAGGCGCGCCGCCGTCCGCCATCCGGCGCAGCATGCCGCGCCGCTGTGCCTTGTTCGTCGGCGTGTGCGTGGCGTCCTTGAGCTTGTCGAGGTTCTCCTTGCCCACGGCGCGCACGGTGTCGGCCGGCAGCACGTACTCGCCATCGCTGAGCATCACAGGACCGACCTTGTCGTCGGTCGGGCCACCCGGGCCCTTGACCTCGCCACCCGAGGCGTATCCGACGCTGGTCATGAGGGGCAAACCCATCGCACCCATGCGCCGCGGCACCGGGGAGTCGCCCGAAACACCGCCTGCCTTCTGGTACGTGGTCTGCGCCGGCGCGGCCGGAGCTTGCGTAGGACCAAAGCCACCCGTAGCCGCCAAGTAATTCGAGCGCGGACCGATGGGCATCGGCGAGATCTTCGCGGCCGGGGGCGGAGCCGGGAGCGGGGGCGCCACCGAGAGCTTCGCAGGCGCGGGCATGGGCGGTGCCGCCGAGAGCACGGGTGCGGGCGCCACGCCAGCGGGCAGCGGCGTAGTTACGCCGCCGGTCGTGATCCCCTGATTGGGAAGGTCGCGAAATGCACGGGGCGTGTAGGGCTGCGCACCGGCGGTCTTTGCACGCTCATCAGTGAACGTCTGAACGCCGTTGACGATGTTCTTGAAGATCCCGCCGTCAGCCATACGGCGCAGCTTCGCCTTCGTCTCGAACGACTTGCGCATATTGCTCATCACGTACCCTCGTAGTTGTAGTTGGTGTTGGTGCTGGTGGCGGTGCTGATGCTGTTGGAGAACGATTCGCCGTATGCACCGCTCGCGGAGACGTTACCGCCACCGGACAACGTGGCACCGACGTGCACACCAGCCATGGCGCCAGCAGCCAAGGTGGACGTCAACTGACCGGCCGCCTTGACGGCGTCGACAGTCATCGCTGCCTGGCGGATCAGCTGCTCCATAGTGCCGAGGTACGCCTGCACCTTGGCTTGGTAGAACGAGATGTTCGACCGCAGCTCGGTTTCCTTGGCAGCCACTTCTACCTGCGCCTTGCCCGTCTCAGCAGAAGCCATCGCTGTGTAGCGCTGGGTATCGGCGATGTACGCTTGTGAGGCGGCCTGGATGGTGCCGAGTTGCGATGTGATGCGCAGTTTTTCTGCTTCGAGATCGGCGGCATAGGTCGAGACCAGTTGCGCGTTGCGTTGGATGATCAGCTCCAAGCGCTTCACATCGAGGTCGGCCACGGCGACCTTACCCTGCACCAGGGATGCATAGGCACGAGACTGGGACTCGACGATCGACGCCTTGGCACCCTCGCCGGCGATCTGCGAAGCGTACGCGTCGAACCGCACCTTCTCTGCACCGATGCGCGCGGCATACGCCTCCACCTGAGCCCGGTACGACTCGATCCGGTTCCGGTTGATGTTCGATTCGATCTCCGCACCCTGCATCTGGGTTTTGAAGATCTCCACTGCCGTCTGCACCGCCTGGATCTGGGCCGTGTAGATCTTGACCCGCTGCTCGTTGAGCTGCCCGCGAGCAAGCTCTGCCTCGATTTCAGCTTTGAACACCTCGATGTTTGTCAGCTCAGCGCGGACCAGGATGTCAAACACCTGCGCACGGATCTGGTAGGCGTTCACGCGGGCGTTGTACAGCCCGACCTGGGCGTCGTACACCTTGATCTGCGCATCGACCCGGAACTTAGCCGCGTCGAGCGTGCGGTTGGCCATGTTCTGGAAGATGTTGACCAACACGTTCTCTGCGGCCAGCGCCTGCTCAACACCGAAGCGCACATTCTCGATCTGCCACTTAGCGAACTCGATCGTCAGCTCACGATTGAGCGACAGCTTTTTGAGCGCCAGGGTCTGACGAATCTCGTCGACGCGCGCGGCCTGCATGCCAGTGGGCATGGTGAAGCCTCGCGACGAAAACTCCTCGGCCACCGAGTCGATTTCGCGATTGGCGATGGTGTCTTCACGCGAAAGGGCGCGCTCGACCATAGCCAGCTCAACCTCGGCCGGGATGCCGGAACCGCCGGACCAAAGCAGGCGGATCTTCGCGAGCACTTCATCAAGAATTTCGCTCTCGTAAGTCGGTTCAGCCCACTGCAGAATCCCGGGCAGTGCAGAACCTTCGAATGCGGGCTCCGTCTCGTTGAAAGTCGGCAGAGTAAGGCCCCCGAACGTGGGGATACTCAGCTCCTCGAGCGTGGGTACTGCTGGCAACACCGTGCTGGGGTCCGCGGGAAGCTCGATGTCATCGAGCGCTGGCGGATCCGGCTCTTCGCCCGGCGCCGACCACGCAGGCGCATTCGGTAGGTTGAACGAGGAAATCGCCGGCGAGAAATCCGGGATCACAGGAACATCGAGGTCGCCAACGGTGTCGAGATCCGGCCGATCCGGCATGTTCGACGTCAGCGTACCGAACGAGGTGGGGGCAATGAGTGGCAGATTCAGATCGACGGTGACCGTCGAATCCAGACGCGGCGGCTCAGGCAGCGGACCCGCGTTGTAGGCGAAATTGATCCCCTGCAGATGAGCGATCGTTTCCAAGGCTTGCGCCTGGAGCGCCGCCGCGGTTTCCGTCGCATCAGTGATGCGGTCATTGACGACCACTTCGACCGCATCAACCGCGCTGTAGGCCTGTTCGAATACGTTGGGCATCGTCAGATTTTCCGGTTAGAGATAGCGAGGTCCACATCCATATCGTAGACCGTGAACGGAGCCCCGTTTACATTACCGATCTCCACCTGCCAATAGCGCCCGAAGAGACCCTTGCCCGGTTCGAAGCGGTTGGTTCGCGGTGCGTCGGCATTCCGCTGCTGCAGTGAGTACGTCGATGCCGGGTGCTCCGAATCCTTGACCCGCAGACGCATGAACAGGGCTCCTTCACTCAGGTACCCGAGGTACACATTTTCGAACCGCTTGGTGTACGCGGTTCCGAAATCCTGGAATCCAGTACGAATGCTGGCGTTGATTGTATCACCCGCGTCGTCGCCTCCGCTCAGCAGGAAAATACCTTCGGAGTTCACGCCGAACACACTGTCGTCGACCTGCGCGATCGACTGGAAGTCGAAGTTGTCATACCACGACACTGCAGACGTCTCGGTATTCATGACCCAAGCAACAAGCCCCGGATCCTTGAAATACACCGCGGACACGGCGGTCCCGAGTGCGGACTCCGTGAGCGTCCAATCGGTCCGTACGGTCGCAGTAGACGTCGCCACGCCAACGGACGTGAGCACTGGCAATGTTGGCACGAGGGATGCGACGGGCGTGGAAGACGTCGCTGCAGCAGTACTTGTTGCGTTTTCGTAGGTGAGCGCGTGGAGGGTGTAGGAAGAAGCGCCCACACCGATAGACGCGGCGGGCGTCTCATCGAGATACGAGGTCAGTACCGAGAAACCCTCAGCACTGCTGCTGACCGTGCGCGTCGCCTCCGTTGTAGGAGATGCGCTACTCGTCGCAGTACCGATGGACGTAAGCAGCGGTGGCGGGAAATCCAGCACCAAGGTACTGGTCGCATTGGCGCTGGACGTCAAACCCAATGGCAACGTCACCTGCGCAGTACTTTGCGCAAGCGCCGTCGACACATCAGTAGTAGTCAGTGATGCCGAGCTCGACGTCGTGCTCGTCGCGACGCCGGTCGAATACAGCAGCGCGTAGGAAAAGGGATCCGCAGCGCTCGTGGCCGCGCCAGACGAGGTCAGCCCGAGGGTGAACCCGAGTACCAGTCCGCTGAGAGCTGTACCGACCTCGGACACCATGACAACGACCTCAGTATTCGGGCACGATGACGCCCCCGTACCCAAGGCTTCAGCGATCTCACACAGTTCGCTCATGGTTGGTTAACTCCTATGAAGCACGGGACGTCGTTGTTGACGTTCACGGGGGTGTAGCCGTAGGTCAGGATTTCGCCGCCGTAGAGATTGCTCGCGAAGATAATGCAGTCGAGGCCGACGCAGCTGTACGTAGCCAGGAGCTGCTGGACATCCATCGTATCAGGATCGGGGGACGGCGCCATCCAGTGGTTGTAGAAGCTGGAGAACTCCAGCGTCAGCTGGATCGGTCCGTTATACCCGCGCGATACCACGTGCAGCGAAGCGCGTGAATCAGTTCCGCGATCCCAGAAAGTCGTGCGCGGGACACGCCGTGGTTGCGGCACTGAGTTGAAGCTGTCTACGGTCTCGCACATGGTCAGCCACACTCCCGAGTCGGCGAACTCGGAACAGCTATCAGCCTCATAATCCAGGCACACCACCTTACGTTCTTTGTGCGGGCGGTTACCGGTTCCATCGCCGGTGTAGACGCCGCCACAATTCTCGATCGCGCAACCGCGATCAGACGGCCAGGTCGGGCCGTTGATGCGCGGGAAGTTCCGCCACGTCCAACCCACATTCGGGTCTTTGAGATAGGTGTACTCGATGCTGGTCTGACCGCGACGTCCGCCCTCGAAGGTCTTGCCCGTAGCGTAGTAGTACGTCTCCCTGCAGTATTGCGGGATGACCACAACGCCGCCGATGAACGGGCTGGACCGTGTTTCGGAATCAGTCGTCACCTTGAAAACCTTTCTCCGGAACACGTACGCGGTTTCCGGAGAAAGGAGGACGTCGTTGAACCGCGGCGGGTCAAAACCGATATCGCGGGATTCGATACGCGTCTCCTGCACAAACGGATCCTGCACCTCGCGATCGTCGTAGTCGTTCGTGTACATCATTGCGGGCAACGCACGCGTACCGGTGATCGTAGTCTCATACCAGGAGCCGGCATATAGACACTCTCCGGGGACCACGTCCGTCTCGAAAGAGTCGATCTGCTCAGTAGTCAGATCCTTGTAGAACCGTGCGGTCTTCAGCTCGTCGTTGACGAAGCACACAAACATGACCGTGTCGCACACAGGGACGTTGTCTACAGCCAAAGAGGGTGCGCCGTCATGGCTTCGGAGACCGCCAAGCAGCGGATCATAGAATTTGATCGGTAGAAATCGGCCGCGCTTTGTGTTTGGAGCGTGCAGATACCCTTCCGCCTGACGCACCACCGTAGCCGAAGCCGTAGCCAGTGGCTCGCCGGGCTCGCGCGGTGAAATCACCTCGCCGATGTTGAATCGGATCAGGTACCAGACTCCGCGCTGCAGCCCGTCCTCACCGAAACGAAATCCTGTGTTGTGCGCCTCCGACCCGTTGTTGTTGAACGCCCACCCCATGTTGATGCTGTACGGCTGGTTCTCATAGAACGCAGACAGCGCCGACGCAGGTAGCAGCTGCAGAATGGTGCCGGCGGCGATGCGCTCCGCGAGTTCTGTCCCCGACGATGGGAAACTCTCCCCCGTCGGTAGTGCACCAAGCTCACTGAGCGCAGTCACCATAGCGCTGTCACCGCGCAATTCCGCGCTGGCGATATACGCCTCCGTTTCAGACCCTGGGAAGCACGGAAGTAGCATAGCGAGCACACCGCGCGCCTGGCTGATCTCCACGAGCCACATACGATTGTCTGCACCGCGAACGACGCCGTGCGTGCGGTGAAACTTGTAGTCGTAGCGCACCTGCACACCGTGTGTTTTCACCATGCGGCGGTATGCGCGCGCCGCGCCGGGATCCAGGGGGTCAGCAAGAGCGGTGTCGCGGATCCGCCCAAGCCCGAGAATCACCTGTACGACCGACGCCATCGCCCCGGAATACATGGATGACCGTAGGCGCGTGTACTGTGAAAAGGTGATCGAGCCGCTGTTCTGGAGATCGTCAAAAAACGGCCGCACAGCCAGGCGCGCAGGCGACTGCCAGCCAGACGACAACTCTGGATGGATGTCGACGCAAGTAGGGGTCGGGGCGAACTGATAACACACACTGTACGAGCCGTCGGGACCGACGCGCGACTCCAAGAAACCGCTAGACACCAAACCGGAATAGAACGATGGGAACGTCTTGCCTTCCGGAGGAATGGGCGGCTCTGGCTCTACCGTATCCACAAACTCGACATCCACAGCGATGTGGATGATGTTCTGCCCGCTGCTGGAGAGTACGTAGATGTACCCGTTGTCAACGCGCTGGGATGCAGAGAAGGTAGAGACGTCGGCGATCTTGAGGAAGCTCTGCACCCGATAAAGCAACGCCTTGGCATCCGGAACGAACGCCAAGGCGCGGTCTTTATCACCCTCCAGCCGAATAGATGGAACACCATCATATACGGCCATAGGAAATCACGAAGAGGTCAGCGAGGTGACGTACCCCAGGTTGAACACGTCGGTGTCGTAGGCGACGCGCGCGGCGGCGAACTTGGTCGCCGAAGCGCACACGCCGGTCACCGCACCCTTCGCCGATTCGCTGCACAGCGCGGCGCCGTAGATTGTGAGGGAGCTGGCCGTGACGATCGTAAACGCCGCCTTGGAGGCCACGTTGGTCGCCGAAGCAGCGGCCGGGTTGGCGATCGTCCAGGCCGGTCGCGTGGCCCCCGAATACCCCTCAGTGCCGCTGACGATCTCGCTGGCCGTCGCCGGATAGCTCGCAGCGGTGAGAGCGGTGGTCGGCGTGTAGTTACCGCCATAAATCGAGAGGAACCACGTGGCGAGCTTCGAGCCGTTGTCGAAGCCGACGTCGAGCAGGTAGGTCAGGCCTTCGATGGTGAGCAGGTTGTAGTCCCGCTGCGGATCCAGGCCGTTGATGTCGTGTTCGTAGTAGTTGTGGAAGCTCGCGCCCACCTTGGGGAGCAGGATGCCACCATTATCGGTGCGCTCCCACTTATGGTTGCGCAGATGCCGCAGAAATTCACGTGCGTACTTGAACATCGAAAGCTCCTATTGGATGTCAGAGTCCACGGCGATACCCGCGGCTTGTGCGGATGTGGAGTTTACAGGAGTAATGATCTGTTTGCGACCGCCGCGCAACAGCAATACCGAGCGCCCCGTCAAGCCCGCGGGCACTCGAATTCGATCGGAGTGGAGTTCCGTAACCGTACCGCCGGGAGCACCAACAACCATACCCGCTGCGCTGAGCCAGACCGCGCACGGTTTGTCCGCGTTGACCTTGTTTGGCAGGTGCTCTGGAGGCACCATAACCGAAGCACGGTGTACCGCGCGGTGAGGCGACGCCAGCCGCATGTTGAACTTCGAGGGGTCTTCTCCGGAGAGGAACCACACACCGCGACTGTCTCCAACATACATGCCATCCCCGACGGATTCCACGAACGAGATGTACCCGCTCATCGGAATGCGGTCGTGCGCGGGACTGTATAGATGCGGGCGTAGAGCCTCGGAGAAGGTGATCTCGCCATTCCTGACGGTGAACAAGCGGCCGTTATGCCAGCGCACGGTGTGGCCAGGCGGCAGAGGTTCCAGGAACTGCGTCTCGACCTCACCACCCTGCGCATCCGCCGTGACGACATACGTAGGGAACACTGCTGGGAACGAAGTTGCGAATCGCAGGACATCACCATCGGCGGAAGTGATGTACACGTAGACACTCCACCCAAGGCGACTCGGCAGCCCCGTCAGACGGATGCCGCCGCCAGACGGGAGGTCGACCGATGTAAAACTCGACGCAGGACCTTCCTCGCCGCGGTCGTCCACCTGCGTGATCACCACGCCGTACTTGCCAGGCAGTAACGATCCAGCGTCCGCTGACAGCGATGGATCCTCGGCCGGCGCCGGAACACCGACGTTGCGCGACGTTGTGGCGTCGCTCGGAACCCAACCGAACGAGCTCACGCTGCTGAAGTACACGTTGCCGTTGTATTCGCAGTAGCTCAACGGATCGTCAGTCGCAAGAGTGTGCAGCGCGGTCAGGGCGTATGTCGTCGGGTCCATACGGTACAGCGTCTGATCCCGCGCGACCAGCAGCCATCCCTTCTGTGCGGCGCGCCAGATGCTGTGATATCCCCCGCCAGCGACCACGAACGTGCGTCCATCACGGCGCGAAAAGCTGCCGGTACTATCGATGTCCACATTGAGTGCGGACCGCACCGCCTGTGCGGGCAACTTGGTCTGCGACGAGAGTACATCCACACCGAGCGCCGGCAATGACAGCGTCGAATTCTTGCTCATGTAGTCACCACCGGTTCTGGGAATGTTGGGGTCTGGATCGGCCACACCGTAATCACGCGTCGGCTGCACCCATATTCGTCGGTAACAGAGGGGCCGTCAAACCCCACGGGGGGCATGCCTGCAACGCGTACGGGGCGTGCAACGCGCACATCGCCATGCGTTGTAGCGTCGACACCAGTCGGCTGTACGCCCCTGCCGAAACGCGGATAGCCTGGACGGAACATATCGTCTCCGTGCGGCTTGATCTTACCTTCTTCCCACTCGTCGATGTCACCCACTTCCAGGCTGTCCCATCCAGCAGGGATTACGGACATGCCCGTACGCGGCATTCCGACATACCCAGGCCAGATCGCGTTCACAATCATGTCGCGCACGCGGAACGAGATCGTCGGCACCCCAACACCGTTGGCGGGTGTGATGCTGCCAGGACCGTTTACCGGATTGCGCCGCGTGACACGTATGCGGTGCGGGAAACTGCCGAGCGGGGCTGGGCTGGTGTACGACAACGATTCCCAACCCCGAGGCCACACCTGTCGATGCAGATACTCAATGACGAGCACCCCGAAGATGGTCATGTCTCCAACGGTCAGCGTATACGTCCGTGGGTAGCCAACAACAGCCGTGCCCCACGGATTCGTCAGATTCTGCTGCGGGTTGCCGCGATGTGGGATTCCGGTCGTGAGAATCTCGCGATTGAGCAGCTGGACCTCGGTCGTACCAAAGGCAGTGAACTCGCCGCTCGGCGGAGTAACCGGCCATGGATTTTGCACTGGCCGACCGAAATCAGGGGTACCAAAAGCGCTGCTGGTGAACCCAGGGTTGTCCTCGTCGAACACCACGTACTGAGGCACGTTGAGGATGATCACAGGGCCAATGCGCAGTCCGCGAAACGACACTGGATAGACAAACCGCTTACGGTTTGCGACCGACGGAGTCCCGTAGACCGCGCCGGCGTCGCCCTCCGTATGGACATTCCGCGGAGATGTGGACACTGCCGGCGTACCGAACCCAGGTCGAGGGCTCAAACTCCCGTCGATAGGGTGCCACGCGCCTACGGGGTGGTTATAGCGCGCCTGTGTGGTGGCCATGTCCCCGTACGGAGCATAAATCCGGTGGGGAGACACACGCTGCGGCGGCACCACGGTCTCCTCGAACCCAGTGAGGAATAGGTACTGCGCAGCCGAAAACACCGGAATGCCGTAGTCATCCAACATGAAGCTCTTCGGACTGATGACGTTCGTTCGAACGGTGGCTATACCGAACGAAAGCACAATCACCCCTTCTGGGTAGATCGTCGGGTGCCTCATGACCGGAGTAGGGACAACCCCAGGCCTGGTTTCCAGGCCGATGAAAATGCCCAGCGTAAACACCTGCTGCGTACCGGGAGGATCAGCAACCGACTTCCGCACACGATGTGTCAGCGAAATCGTCGGGGCGCCGATCTGGGCGACCACCACGCGCTTGGTTCGATAGTCGACGACGTACGACCCCATATGCAGCGATGGGAGCCCTGGTACAACGACGATCTGATTCCGGTTGTATAGCTGCGCTCGACCATACTCCGTGCGCACCACAGGTTGCGGACGTAGTTGGCGATTACGGTTCTGTACCGTGGATACACCAACCCACGGGTCCTGATGGACGTTGAACGAACGCGGCGAAGCAATGCGTTGGAAGACACTCAGTACGACGTGTCCATACGGGCGGAACAGATCGATGCCAGCAGGTGCCACGATCTGCGGGTTCAGCCGCACCGTTGGGTGGAAATCTGTCGGGAAAGAAATGTTCAGCGGGTACACCGTGCGCACACGGGGCGCCACGAACGCCGTACCGAACGCACTCTGATCACCGCTGTTGTAGTGCCAGAGAGTCTGCTGATTGCTGAAAACAGGGTCGGGCCGCCCAAAACGTGACGACTCGCCGATAGAAAGTGGTTCGATGAGGAACGCATCGTTGTACACGACGGTCCAGTGCCGCATGCGCAGGCTGTCCCAAGATTCGGGAACCACGTACCGAATGCGATGCGCGATGAACGTGTCCGGTCCCCACGTGAGGGAGTCCACGCCTACTGGTACAACTGCCCGGGCACTGAGGGTGACGAAAGTATCTGTGCGGTTGCCGAAACGCAAACGCGAAAAACCACTAGGCCAGAGCTGGCGATTCCGATTGGCTACCTGTGGCAGGCCAAGGTCGTTGACCGGCGAATTCAACAGGAATGGACCGACAGCCACATATTGCGTAAGGTTGTAGACCGTCGGAAGCTGAACCTGCAAACTGCCCCATCCACGCTGCCGCAGATAGCGGTTCTGATTGGCGATCGTGGGGTACGGGACCTGCACAGTTGGCGTGCTGGCCCAATGTGCGATCTCCCGCACACGAAGGGACACAAACGCCGTACCAAACGCCGACGACCTCCACGGCTGCGGAATGTTGAGAAACGACTCTACGACCGGCGTACCGAACGCGTTGGTGTAGATGAAAGGGACAGCGAGTGTACGAACGCGGAAATCTACCGCGTGACTACCGACCGCATGGGTATTAGGTCCGCGGTTCTGCAGGTCGATGTACTGGTAGTAGTCGGCGACGTAATGAGTTACTGGGAACGTCGGCGCTTCGATACCCTGCGCGTAGGCGACCTGCAACGCATCAAACACACGCGTTGCCGACGGTGTAGACGACGATTGCCACCCACCGGCGAAGATGTACTGAACGTAGTTGTAAATCCCGGGCGTACCAGAAACGTAAGTACTGCCCGTGCCGACCGGACCTACAAACTGCGTCTTGTTGATGACTACGGACGTGCCGAACGCACCGTGCGCGGCACCCGTGGGTGCAATGTACTGATCGGAGTTGAAGACGACCAGGACACCGAGCGCTGACCCGCTAGCGATACCGCTCGGAAACGTCTGCTGGAGAAGATTGTAAACGAGCGGCGCGCCAAGCGCGCTCGAATCCCATCCGGTCGGAGTAAAGCTCGCCGTTACATGGGTAACTACGCTGCCAAAACTACCAGGCGCGATGCCGCTGGGCCGAATGCTCGGGACCTCAGCAACGTCCCCGCCGACGTCTGTGTAAGCAGGCGGAGTGTATCCGGTGAGGACGACACCGCCGACGTCGGTATACGCCGGAGGGGTGTAGCTCATCCTGGGTGGACGCCTGGAACAATCACGTCGCGCTCGCCGCTACTGATCACGCCGCGGATGACGACATCGTAACCCTCGGTTCGGGCCGACAGGCCCGTAAAAGAGAAAGTGCCGTCACTCGCTGACGTGGTAGTAGCGACGAACGCCCGCGTCTCACGATCAAACAGATCGACTGTGCGCGCCGCAGGAGATGCTCCGACAAGCACCAAGCCATCAGGCGAGTCGCCGCCAAAACGCAGCGCGCCGCTGGACAGTACCGTGACTGACGGTAGACACACCACCCCCCACGGCCATGTGGTCGGGTAGGAGCACGATGTGGCGACAGACTCGGGCTTGGCCAGGAGATCCGTCATGGATCACTCCCACTGGATAGCAAGGCGCGCGGTGACGTACGACGAAGCATTCCCTAACGCCGCGTGTTGGGGACCATAGCTACCCCCGAACGCCAGATACGTCCTTTGCGTCGCCCCGACCGGCGTCGCCGTGAAAGTACTGAGGTCGCCGATCTCCCCGTCCAGGAACGACATCATGTAGGGCACACACTGGATCTCCGGCGTAAATGCGAAGTGCTTCAGAACCTGTGGTGAACCCCCCACCAGCGTAGCCGACTCACGACCGGGAAACAGTGCGCCTGCTCCTACCCCCTCCGAAAGTGCGGACGTCAGATAGGATGTTCGCGTAAGAGACCCACCAGACGCGCTGTACCAGAAGTTGAAGCCCGCCGTCGTAGGATCTCCGGCTGCGTCGCACATCCTGGCCACCGCAAAAAAAGTACTGTTGGTCCCCAACAAGCCGCGCTTCCAGATAAACGCCGCGAACCCCTCCAGAGCCACCGCGCCACTGTAGTACGTAGCCACACCGGGAGCGGCGTTTGTGCACAGCACCTGCGCGCTGAAATACGTAGTGCCCGTCAACGTACCAGACCCGTTCGTACCCGATGCAGCACTCATACGAATCTGCGGGCGCCCACTAGACTGTGTACCGTACTCGATTTTGACATACAACGGCTTCGTGGCGTGCAGCGAGTCATCGAGATAGCGGATCTCGTAGTTATATGAGCCCGTGCCCGGGATAGTCGCTGTGGCCGTATCGACCTGCCCAGTGTCCGCGGACTTAATAAACCCTACGGTTGTCAGCATGCCCGACAGCTCACTCACCCAGGTGCGGTAATCCGCGTTCGTCGAGTGTGCAAACCCAGTAGTGTTGGTATCAGTGCTCATGGGTGATCACAACTTGAAGATCTTGTTCGCACCGTTGTCCCACGTCACGATGATGTCACCACCGTTGGGCGTGATGGGCAGGCCGGTCGCCGTGTCGATGTAGGCGATCAGCTGACTGGTGTTGTCGACGCCGGAGTCGATGTAGATGATGATCGCCTCGATCGAGGCGCCGGAAATCGCACTGAACGTGATGTCCGCGGCATCCGCAGCACCGCCGGTCGCGGTCTTGGAAGCGAAGGCCGACGAGCGACCACTGGCGCCACCGACGATGGCCGCGACCACACCCGCAGTACCGAGGTATTGGTGTGCAGAAAGGTTGACGGTGTAGATG
>ERZ761597.40-NODE-40-length-41110-cov-8.355353_pt1 | contig 41110 bp, 49 predicted proteins | sample MGYA00433093_ERZ761597 | MGnify/ENA primary metagenome ERZ761597 (study PRJEB28899, sample SAMN03785557) | bioreactor sludge metagenome | biome: EBPR Sludge; feature: EBPR Bioreactor; material: 0.22µm filtered reactor supernatant | place: Saint Lucia: Queensland... | reverse complement strand
GTTCGCGTAGTTCTGAAATGATTTGGCGTTGGCGGCGCTCAAGCTTGCTGACGGACTTTTTAAGTTCCTTCATGCCTTTCTTACTTAGCAGGATAGGTTTTTTGGTCGTTTCTAGTGTATTCATGTTGCCTCCTGTTTAGGTTTTGTACGATGCCTCTCGTCATCGTATGGCTTCACTATACGTCTTGATTCTGAAGATTTTCTGAAAAATCGCCTGATTTTCGAAGAAAATCAGCAAAGCCGTGAAACGGCTTGCAAAATTGCTAACGGTTTTTTCGTACTTGGGGCAGCGTAACGGTAAATGAAGTGGTTTTTCCTGGGGTGCTGACGGCCGAAATTGAACCGTCATGAAGGTTTACAATTTCTTTGGCGAGTGACAACCCGAGCCCATATCCCGCCGCGTGTGCTGAGTTACGTGACTTCTCAGTACGATAAAAACGGTCGAAAATACGCGCCAGGTCTTTTGCGTTTATGCCATCACCTTCATTCGAAACCATAATTTTACAGGTGCGACCATTTGACGTAAGAGACACGCCGATCGACGACGCTGCTGGGCTGTACTTGACTGCGTTATCGAGGAGAATCCTAAACAGATCTCCAAGCGTTGATTCATTGCCGTCGATAGTAATGGTCGTGTCAGGAAGTGTGTACTTCAGCCGGTCTGGTTCGATTTTAAGGCTTTTAGCCGCCTTTTTAATGGTTTTTACGACGTCTACCCGTTCTGAGCGCTCAAGCTCCCCGTAATCAAGCCGTGAAAGCTGCAGCAGGGACTGGGACAGATCGGTAAGCTTGTCTACTTCTTCAAGGTTGCTTTCAAGCAGCTCCTTATAGTCCTTAGATCGGAGCGATGGGTCGCGCATAGCAACCTGAATTTCGGATTTCATGATGGCGAGTGGTGTTCGAAGTTCATGGCTGGCGTCAGACGCGAAGCGGGACTGCGCTTCATGGGCTGCTTCGATAGGTTTTAATGACCTACGAGCAAGTAGGTACGAACCGAATCCCCCTAGCGTAATAACAGCCAGATTCATATAAACCAGACCTACGAATATACTCGCCTTCGCTTCCCTGGTCTGATTAACTCTAATATCATTCAATGTTACCGGTCCGGGAAGGGTCAGTGTTTGTGAGCTTCCTTCGACGCGTATTTGCAAACGCTCCAGGCGACTACTTATTTCCGAGGTCGATATTTCATAGATGATAAAGCTGAACAAGAGACAGATTGTTACAAGGATGATAAGATACCACGCCGTCAGCTTGAGTGTCGCCGAGGCGAACATTCGTCTCATTTGTTGTCGTCCTCTATTTTATATCCGAATCCCCGTACGGTTTTAATAAGCCCCTTGCCGAACGGTTTATCAATTTTGGCACGTAAATACTTAATATAGACTTCAATTGTATTTGGCAGAATATCTGCATCGTAATCCCAGACATGTTGCATGATTGTGTCTTTTGAAAGCGGGCGGTTCTTGTTGCGAAGCAAAAATTCGAGCAGCCCGAACTCTTTTGAGGTCAGACGTATTTTTTTGTTGCCGCGCTTGACTTCGCGTTTTGATGTGTCGAGTGATAAATCCTCAGCGTCGAGTATCGTCGACTGTTGCTCAATTGGCCTTCGCAGCAAGGCGCGCACCCGTGCCAGTAGCTCCTCGAGCGCAAATGGTTTAACCAAATAGTCGTCAGCGCCGGAATCCAGACCTGTTGTCTTGTCTTCTACCCTACCGAGCGCGGTCAGGAATAATACTGGTGTTTTGATACCTTTTTCGCGAAGCGCCTTAACGATACCGATACCGTCGTATTCGCCTGGCAACATGCGGTCGATGATCATGACGTCGTATGGTTCGGTTGTTGCCATGGCATAGCCATCGTCGCCGTCATAGGATACGTCGACGGCGTAATGTTCCTGCTCGAGCGCTTTCTTGAGTGCCCGGGCGATCTTATGTTCATCCTCAATTACCAATACACGCATGGTATGTTCCTATTATACGGCGTAATTGAAGAAAGGGACTACGAGTATTTGCTTGACCACGAATGCATTTGGGTCAGAATCGGCATAAGGTCGCGGCCTTTGTCAGTCAGCTCGTATTCGCAGCGGGCCGCAGATGTTGGTCGTTTGACGATAATACCTTCTTGCTCAAGCTTAACTAAACGGGCAGAAAGCGTGCGTGGGTTTATATCGCCTGTCATGTCTTGTAGTTGGCAGAATCGGACGGTTGGTTCAGCCAAGAAGAACCGAAGCAGCCGGGGTGTCCATTTGTCACCTATGATGTCGGTTGCTGCGTCGACTGATCCGATCTGTGTCTTCATGTTTCAAACTATACATTGTCTAGCGTACTTCGTCAAAGCCATGAGCACCTTGTATACTTATACTGATGAGATCGACGCTCCACCGTTTCGACCATAATGTCACGCATTGGGTTGTACAATCATTCGGTCAGTCATTCCGACCGTTCTTCGAGTTTATGACCATGCTTGGAGACCCGCTGGCTATTGGCTTGGTGTCAGTAGCAATCATTGGTACGGGTTTTATGACATCGAGTATGCGGCTTGCAGTGAGTGGTGCCGCGATACCAGCGACCCTTTTAATTGGAGCGCTTCTGAAGCTTTTGTTCGAACGTGCGCGGCCTGTGACTGAATACGCGATGAATATGAAAATACACACGTTCAGCTTTCCGAGCGGACACTCAAGCGGTTCAACTATCGCCTATGGACTGCTCGCCTATTTTGCCTTAATGAAACTGCCGGCGCCATGGAATATAGTAGTCGGTCTAATGCTCGCAGTAGTGCCGATTTTCGTCGGGTTGTCACGTATATATTTAGGCGCGCATTTCCCATCTGACGTCGTTGCGGGCTGGATATTGGGACTGGCGGCGCTCGTTATAGTTATCTTAATCATCCAACCACTCTTATGAATGTCGTTCTTATTTATAACGTTAAATCCGGTGGCAAGTATGACCTTCGGCGCCTGAAAAAATTATTCAAAGAACACGGCATGAATGTCACGTATAGCTTTTCGGTGCGGCAACTCTCATCGCAAAAACTTGCCTCGTTAGTGCATCGGGGAGTCACGGTCGCCGCAGTGGGCGGCGATGGTACGCATAACGCGGCAGCACGGCTTATTGTGGGCACGAAATCGTCGCTCTTGCCGCTGCCTGGAGGTACGTTCAATCATTTTGTGCGCGATCTCGGGATGCCACCGACTGTCGAAGGTGTGCTTAAGAATATCTCTACCGCAAAACAGCGCACGATAGACGTCGCCTATGTGAACGAAGAGCTGTTTTTAAATAATTCGAATCTTGGATTTTACCCGTTTAGTTTGATTGAGCAAAAGAAAATTAAAAAGCTAATTGGTAAACTTCCCGCAGCTGCTATTTCGGCGATGCTTCAGTTTATGCGGTTTGAGCGGCACAGTCTTATTATTGACGGGAAGCCGGTTCGCTCGCCATTTGTATTCGTAGGCAATAACGTGTTTGACATCAAGGAAGGCATGATTCCATCTCGCCGGGCGTTTGCCAAAGGAGTTCTGACCGTTATGATTGCTGCTTCATCATCCCGGCTTCGCCTGCTGCGTCACGCGATTGCAGTTCTGCGTGGTAACGTTTCAGACCATGATGACTTCATTCTGTCTTATCGTAAACAGGTCGCGCTGTACAGCCACCACTCAACACTGCCTGTCAGTTACGACGGAGAGCTGAAGCGGCTTGCTTCCCCGCTAGAATATAGGGTTAAACCCAAAGCGCTTCGCGTTACGACGGTCAAGAAGTCGTGATACTTGCCCTTAGTGGTACAATAACGGTATGAAAGTTACCATTGACTCATCTACGCGTACGTTCGTCCGATTTTGGCTTGTCCCGGTAGGTCTGCTGGTCGCAGGCATGGCTGTATACAGCGCCAGGACAGCGCTTATTATTTTAGGCACGGCTCTGTTCTTAGCTCTTGCCTTGAATACACCTGTTTCTCGCTTGGCAAAAGTGCTTCCAGGCAGGAGTCGCGTACTTTCAACCGCAATCGCCTACGTGGTTGTAGTCGTACTACTTGGTGCATTTCTTTTTCTTGCCGTACCGCCGATAATCGAGCAGACGGCTAAATTCGTGCAGACAGTGCCGCAACTTGTTGAAACAGCCCGCGAGCAGTGGAAGGGCTTGAATAGCCTGCTTGACCAATACAACCTGCATCAACAGGTCGATCAAGCTACTACATCGCTACAGCAAAGCGCATCCGGCTGGGCTTCAAGCGTAGGCAGTAACGTACTGAGCGGGATTACTTCAGTATTTGGCTTCATTACCGCGACCATTTTGGTGTTGGTTCTGTCGTTCCTAATGCTTATCGAAGGTCCTGGCCTAATGCAGAAATTCTGGGGGCTTTACGCCGACACCGAAAAGCGCGACCTTCACCATGGCATCGTTAGCCGCATGCACGCTGTTGTGTCGGGGTATGTCACTGGCCAGTTGACCGTATCTGGACTGGGAGCATTGTCCGCCGGTTTGGTAGTGTTCCTGCTTAGCTTCTTCTTCGATATACCAAGTAACCTTGGCGTGCCCGCTGCCGCAGTTACCTTCATTCTGTCGTTGATTCCTATGTTTGGCGCCACGATTGGCGGCATCATTATTACGGGTCTGCTGGCATTTAACGACATTCGGGCGGCAATCGTATACGTTATTTTCTTCGTCGTGTATCAGCAACTTGAAAACAATTACATATCGCCTACCATCCAATCAAAGCGTTTAGAATTGTCAGCGCTTACTATTCTAGCCTCGGTAACTATCGGTTTATACCTCTTTGGTGTAGCTGGTGGTATTATCTCTATTCCTGTCGCTGGTTGCGCGAAAGTACTACTCGATACCTACCTTGAAAAGGTCAAGGCAGAGCGCAAAAAGTCATCGCAGCCGCTCGCAAAGCTTGCCAAAGCCGTCAGCCGCGATTCTTAAAAGGTTATTTATCGTATGACCAAACGGTTCCGTTCGCGGTATCGTTTAGGCGTATGCCACTACTTGCCAGTTCGTCTCGAATTTTGTCAGAAAGCTCCCAGTCTTTCGCATCACGGGCACGCTCGCGTTCAATAATACGTCGCTTCTGATCATCCGATATATCAGGTGTCGTTCCAATAAGGTCAATTCCGAGCAGCTGCTCGATCGCTTCAAGTAGCGCAACTAAGCTGTGGCGGTTGATATGTTCGACAGATACGTTCTCAAGCGACGATAGCGCTTGGTCAATGTGCGCCAGTGCTGCCGGGGTATCGAGGTCGTTCTTCAGGGCCTCTTTAACCGTGCCGACGGTAGCCAGTAGCGATATGTCATTATCGTCACCGGCGCTTAAGGTGTCGTGCGTCTGGTGTCGAAGCGCCGCAGCGGCGCGCCAATTATTAAACCGATTTGCAGCCGCTTCCATGATTACCCAGTCAAAATTTCCCTCGGTCCGGTAGTGTTTTGAAAAGGCCAGCACCTTGAATGCGTTCAAATCATAACCCTTTCGCACGATATCGTCGAGCGTGACGATATTACCAATAGACTTTGATATTTTGGTGCCGTCGATTTTTATGTGGTTGTTGTGCAGCCACATACTCGCGAACGATTTGCCGGTCAGTCCTTCAGTCTGTGCTATTTCGTTCGTATGATGAACAGGAATATGGTCAATGCCTCCAGTATGGATATCAATTTGGTCGCCTAGTGTTTCGCGTGCGATGACCGAACATTCCAAATGCCAACCAGGGAATCCCTTGCCCCATGGGCTGTCCCATTCCATGTCACGCTGGGAGCCCTCAGGGCTTAGCTTCCAAATCGCAAAGTCCGTCACGAGCCGTTTTCCATTCACCGCAACACGCTTACCTGCTTCTAGTCCTGAAATATCGAGTTTAGCTAGCTTTCCGTAGTCGTTCAGTTTGGACGTGTCGAAGTACAGTCCTTCGCCTTCAATAACATAAGTCAGTCCTTTATCTTCGAGCCCCTTTGCGAATGCAATCTGTTGTTCAATATAATCGGTTGCGCGCACCAGGTGCGTCGGACGTTTAAGTCTTAATAATTCATAGCCTTCACGCTCGGCGACAGCAATATAACGCTCGGCGACGTCCCAAGCTGTCGTTCCCTCTGCTTTAGCGCCCTTTTCCATCTTGTCTTCGCCCGAATCGTCGTCGCTGGTTAGGTGACCGACGTCGGTGATGTTTTGGGTGCGCTCTACCGTGTAGCCTTCGTCTTCAAGCACACGCACCAGAACGTCCCAGTAAAGATAGCCGAGCCAGTTTCCGATGTGTGGTTGTGAATAAACAGTCAGGCCACAGGTGTAAAGCTTAATGATCTCTGCTTCAATCGTTTTCAGCTCTTCTTTGGTATTTCCAAGCGTATTATGCAGCTTCATCATGGGCCTCCAGTGCCTTTGAAACCGCCGTGGTAAGTTCTTTTATGACGGTGTCATATGATTCATATACGCGGAATCCGGCGGCGTACACATGACCGCCGCCACCAAAATAGCCAGCGACAGCATCTGCGACTGGTAGGTTCGTCCGGAGCTTGCCGGTTAGTTTTCCGTCAGGGTAGGTTTTTATCGCTACTGCCACTTGGACATTCTCGACGAGTCGCATTTCGTCGAGCACAAGCACACTGGGGTTGTACTGGTCGCTGTAGGCCTGTATGTCCTCCCACGGAACATGGACGAGCGCCAATTTGCCATCGAGCAGGTATTCGATCCGCTGAATCAATTCGCCTTTGTATTTCAGAATTTCAGGAGACTTTTTCATGAACTCCCGGCGGCGGTCTTCAATGGCAGCAACATGCGCACCAAGTTCGGTCAGCTCGGCGGCAATTCGGTAGCTTTCTGGCGTCACGGTCGCGATAGAAAGGCCGAGCGAATCGGCGAGCTGGGCTCCTAATAAATGTTCGGCTGCTTGCTCGTTTATCGGCCAACCGGCATTTTTTGCTAGTCGGTAAATAACCTCACTTGTTGCGATAGCTTCCTCGAATAATGGCGTGTGATCGAACGTGAGCGTGCTTTTTGTCGCATGATGGTCAATCACGAGAACAGGGTGAGATTCGAAGAACGAACGAACACCTGGCGTATCAAGAACTTTGGTTAGCAGTACGTCTGCACTCGTGTCCACGATAATCGCTAGGTCAGTTTTAGCGTCGAACTCCATCGTAACCCGGTCCCAACCCGGGAAGTAGCGCAGATACTTAGGAATTTCCACCGGACAGTGCATGACAACTTGCTTACCAAGGTCACCTAGAATTTCTTCAAGCGCTAAAGAACTGCCTAGACTATCGCCGTCGGGGTTTTCAGCCTGAACGACAACAATCCGCTCAGCGGCGTTAATGAGTTGTTTCGCCTCTTCGTACATTGCTATTAGTGTATCAGAAAAGCAATCAGCCCGCCCCCGAAGGAGCGGACGATTGCTCAACTCAGGGAACGGGCGACAACCGACTCTACGGAACTGTGAAGCCGGTAATGGTTCCCTTCAGGATGACTGACTTGTTGCGGCCGTGCTCTGCACACGCAAGGAGCACATGCACGCGATTTCCGACGATGAGGCTACGCCTGGAGTCAATCCAAGCCGTCACATCAGCTTGATCAACATCGGCCCCCCGGCGGCGCATCTCTTGTACTAATTCGGTGGCTGCGTCACGCACCGGCTTGGGCCAATCCTTGGTGCGGATCACGTACTGCTTTTCGCCCGATCGACCGCGCGACACAGTACAGACTCGCTTGCCACCGGTGGTGTGAACGATGAGCTCCTCACCCATGTCGGGCGGACCTTCGTGAACAACGGTCGTGATGATCTTGAAGGGCATCGCCCTCCACCTCCTAGACTAGAAGTTGAAAAGCGGTACGATAATCATCGTACGAAACTACGGGTTTCGCAAGCATAGCCTTATTCGGACTCGTCCCAAAATAATGTATCTGTCGTCGGGTAGTCGAGTTCGGAGTAGGTATTACCCTGCTTTATTTGTTTAACAACATGCTTTATCAGTGGCAATGTTTTTGATGGAAGCTTATCTATAGCCACCCAGAGTAGTTCATCGGCTTTTTGGAGTTCATTATTTTTTGCAGTTCCCTGGTATGTATTTGCCGTAAAGAAGAACGACACTCGTTCATGATCTTTATCGTCTGCAACATAGTAGGCCGTGTGTGATAGTACTAGGTCCTTACGGCTAACGGTAATGTCGACTTCTTCTTTTGATTCACGAATAGCACAATCTGTCGGTGATTCCATTGGTTCAATGTGTCCTGCAGGCAATGTATACCAACCATCGCGCCAGCCTGTATTGTGTCGCCTAATTAAAAGGACTTCATCTTTCTCGTTCCTAAAAAATACCCATACCGCAGGGATGACTGAATGTCGGCCGTTCACAGCTTGCGTCTGCCTTCAAGCGCATGACTCAGCGTAATTTGGTCGGCGTACTCAAGGTCTACTCCAACCGGTATGCCGCGAGCCAGGCGACTCATGGCGATATTGACGTCATTGTCCTTCAAGTATTTCTGTAGGAATAGTGCTGTTGACTCACCTTCGACGCTGGCATTCGTGGCTATGATAAGCTCTTCGACACCGTCATTATTAATGCGCTCTACCAGCTCTGGAATGTGAAGCTGCTCTGGGCCAATACCGTCGATTGGTGATATCGCACCGCCGAGTACATGGTATGTGCCCTTGTACTGGCCGGTACGTTCAAGCGCTACGATGTCGAGTGGCTCTTCGACAACAGCAACTAAAGATTTATCGCGTGACGAATCGCTATAGAGTGGTGATACCTCTTCATCGGCGTCAATGAGCGCAAACGTAACAGGACACTGCTTAACTTGGGCATGAATAGCACCAAGTGCTTTAGCGAGATCCTGGGCGACACGTGGGTCGGCTCGCAGCAAAAAATAGGCATAGCGTTCGGCGGTACGAGCACCAACGCCAGGCAGTTTGCCTAGCTCGTCAATGAGTGCGGTAAGCGCTTTTGGAAGCAGCTGGGTCGACACAAGGTGCCTGCTTACATTCCGGGCAGGTTCAAGCCGCCCATGAGTGGTTTCATGGTTTCGGCGGCAATTTCCTGCGCTTTGGCGAGTCCGTCACGAACAGCAATCTTGATCCAGTGCTCAAGTTCCTCGATGTTCTCAAGGTCGACCATTTCAGGGTCGATCTTGATGCTATCGATCTTAAGTTCGCCAGTCACACGCACGATAACGGCGCCGTCGCCAGCTTCTACTTCGATGATTTGCTTTTTCAGGTCTTTCTGAGCTTTCCTCAGGTCGTTCAGCATTTTCATTTGGTCGAATGCCATAAGTAACTATCCTCTCGTTTAAAACTTATCCCATTATACTTCAGCGTCAGCTGTTTTTGTAGAGGTAGAAGCGGTCCGCGTCGCTAGCGGTCCGCGTCACAAGTATGTCCGACGGCAATTTTGTGATTCCTCGACGCATAGTGCGCTCAACGATGCTGACTGGAGCGGTAGCGACCGCACTGGTATTTGCAGATACGGTCAATTTCGAGACGTAACGTTGGTGGCGGGCAAAACTACTATAAAATTCCAGCTGGTCGGGCTCGACTACCAGCTGAACGGTAGTGTTACGATCGAGGGTATCAAGTTTTTTTGATAGCACCGAAAGATCGCTATTGTAGGCGGCGTTAACATTCGTATCGTAGTGTAGGCCATACACGTAGCGGTCAACGCTTGAAACGACAAGCCCAAGCACCAGCACGGCAAGCGGCAGTAAGCCGAACACCCTTGCATACGGATTGTGCGGGAACAACCCGTACCATGACCATATCAGGTAATCGAGCGCCAAGGCGATGAGTAAGACGACCGGAATGAACGTAATACTGACAAAGGACGGATTCAGGCAAACGAGCGGTATGAGCAAGACCAGCCAAAAGCTAATGATATAGCTTTTTGCAGTATACTTTGCGCTTATAAGCCGGTACAGACCAAGCAGAATCAACATTGCGAGGCCAAGCCCATAGACAGGGGCAAGAACGATGCCACTTGATGGCTGCGCGAAGCGCAGGTAATTTTCTGCAAGCAGCGCCGCGTTCTTTGAAAACTCACCAATGCTTGCAGAAAAACCTAATAGTGTTTTGAGCACCGAGAGGTCGTTAATTATTCCCATGACAAGCGGCGATATTATGATAGCGAAAAGCAAGCTGCCCGCTATGATAACCGGCTTTGACGACTTACGGAACAGCATATGCCTGGCGTGTGGGTGAATAAAAGCGGTAAGAACGAGCGCGACTAACATATAAATATTCAAAGGCATGTACAAACTGATTCCTGCTAGGACAAAACCTGCCAGTATCCATAACCTCGCATAAGTGCTCTTTCGAGCAATCATGGATGCAGCGATAAGCACCATGGTTGTTATGAATATATAGACGATACCCGGCTCACCAGCTTGTGACGACAGAAGAAACTGGTTTGTCGTTACTGCAATTGTTGCCGCTATGATTGCGACGTTCCGGTGGTACCAAAGATTAAGCAAGTAAAGAATACCAAGCGCCGAAAAGAATCCGAGCAAAATAGAAGGTAGTTTAATACCAAGCGTTGAAATACCAAACAACGAAATTGTCCCAGCCTGCAACAATCGGTACGGCAAGTACAATAGCTGATCGGGATTTAAGTTGAATAACTGAGCCGGACTCAATTTGTCGCTGATGAGCGCCGAGTGAGTCTCAGGATTGGTTAAGCCACCCGGTAGGTAAAAGCCCGCCACGAGTAACATAGTAGCTAGTGCTACTGCGAAGATCACGTACGCCAAGACATACCGATAACGGTAGAATGCGAATTTACTAAGTCGTTGCCTCACCATCGTTGGTATTTAGTATAGCACGAGGAAACGAGCGAGAATTTTGCTTGCAAACTTCTTCGAGTGACGAAGTGATATATGTATATACCACTAGGATTCGGAATGTTTGCGGTCGAGCGACATGAATCGCAGGCGCTCAGGGTGGAAGTATAGGCCGACTTCACCGGTTGGACCGTTACGGTGCTTAGCGATAATAAGCTTGGTAATGTTTTCAACCTCAGGGTTATCCGGTTCGTAGTAACCGGGCCTGTAGATGAAGCTGACAATGTCGGCGTCCTGTTCGATGCTTCCCGATTCACGCAGGTCCGAAAGCTGCGGAATTTGTGGACTGCGGGACTCGACACTACGTGATAACTGGGAAAGAGCGATAAGTGGCACGTTCAGCTCACGCGCTATAAGCTTCAGCCCACGTGAAATCTCAGAAACTTCCTGAACGCGGTTACCATCGCCTCGGCCAGTAGCCTGCATAAGCTGAAGGTAGTCCACGATAATAAGTCCCAGCGGCTGGTCGTGACTAACGCGTCGTGCTTTCGTGCGCATTTCTAACACTGAAAGTCCTGGGGTGTCATCGATGAATATAGGTGCTTCGGCTAGTTCTCCCATGGCTTCGGATAGTTTTGAAAAGTCATCGTCAGATAAATTACCTGTGCGGATGTTCCACGCATCAACGCCAGAAGCATCGGCCAGCATACGGTCTACCAATTGTTCCTTGCTCATCTCTAGGCTAAAGAACAAGACGGGCTGCTTGGCAATGGTTGCCACATTATAAGCAAGATTGGTCACAAGAGTAGTCTTACCCATAGCAGGACGGGCTGCCAGGATAATGAGGTCGCTCCGCTGCAGGCCAGCGGTCATATTGTCGAGGTCGCGGTAACCGGTCCGGATTCCCCGCAGTTGGCCTTTGTTGCGGTGAAGCTCTTCCATGCGGTCAAAACTGTCGGTCAAAATGTGTTCAAGCGAAACCACATCTTGCTTAAGCGATTGGTCGGAAACGCTAAATAATTCCGCTTCAGCCTTCTCAAGAAGCTCCTGTGTTGACGTGTCGTCATCGTAGCCAAGCTCCGAAATATCGGCACTGGCTTTAATAAGCCGCCTGCGGACCGCGCGTTGGGCGACGATATCGGCATATGCGGCTGCATGAGCAGCGGTCGGAACGTAAGTCGTTAGTTCAGTCAGGTATGCCGAACCACCAACAGTCTCGAGTTCTTTCTTACGTTTCAGTTCGTCGGTTAACGTTAGAAGATCAACAGGTTTATGACGCTCGTACAGCCGCATCATGCCGTCAAAAATAATTCCGTGTCGCTTGTCGTAAAAGTCCGCTTTGCCAACAAATTCGGTTACATCTGCAAGTACCTCGTCGTCAATCAAAACGGCACCGAGCAAACTCTTCTCGGCGTCGATACTTTGCGGCGGGACCTTTCCAGCCTGTACTTCTTTTGTAGCCATCCCAATATTCTAAGCGTCTTCGACGCTCACCTCTTCTCCACCCCCCATGATAGCAGCAACGCGCGCGGCCTGACTATCTTTTAGCGGTTTTGCCGCTGCAATTGTTTCTACCTCAAAGTCATACCCTAGTTCTTCAAGCGAGCTGTTAAGAAGCGCGCGGTATTTCGGGTCATCGAGTTTCTTTTTATAGAATGCGCTTTTTGTATATAATTTCAATGTTCCATCTGTTACGTCCGGCTCGCACTTACATAGAACGCTATGTAGGGCGACATGATGGGTCCGAACGTGTGTGACGAGTTTATCCCAATCAAACGGACCGGTCGCCTTTTGCTTACCTGTAAACTTCTTTTTAATGGGTACTTCGGGTGGTTCTTCAGTCGGCTTTTCTTTTAGTTTTTCGACGGTAGCGACAGACTTAGTAGATTCTTTGGTAGTCACGGCAAGAGGTTTAGGCACCGAGGTGGGTACTAGCTGAGAGGCAGGCTCTTTTTGGGAAGATGGTTTAGCGAACAAACTAAGGACCGTAAGTAGTTTAAGTTCCGGATAGTGTGAACGGCTGACATCCAAAAGCTCGTCGAGCAGCTTTGAAAGCTGTGGCTGCGTAGCAAGGTTTTTCCGTATATGTTCAGCAAGCTGCGCCGCAGTTGTTCGCGGAGGAACACCTTGTGACTCAAGATCAAGCAGCATCGTATTGATTGCTGCTACATCCCCATCCAAAGTGAGACCCAACAAGCGTTCCACTCCATCTGTTGGTACAAGTCCTAGCGACTTAGTGACGTGCTCTTTAGTGATTGCTTCTGACCCTGCCGCACTAAGCAGCTGGTCGAACAGGCTAACACTGTCACGGAACGAACCATCCGAATGCTTGGCGACAAGTTCAAGAACCGATTCGTCAACATTCGCACCTTCCTTTTTAGCAATACGCTTCAAATTCCTTACAATATCGGCTTCAGATGCGCGACGGAACGAGTGGCGCTGCGTTCGACTGATGATGGTTTCGGGCACCTTGTCAATGTCGGTCGTGGCCAGAATAAACACGACATGCTCAGGCGGCTCCTCAAGCGTTTTTAAGAGCGCATTGAAAGCTGGTTTTGACAGCATATGGACTTCGTCGATAATGTAGACCTTTTTCTTGGCGCTTACCGGAGCGATTTGCACACGGTCGCGAAGGTCTCGTATGTCTTCGACACCGTTGTTGCTGGCGGCATCTATTTCGATAATATCGAGGTGTGTGGATTCGTCGTCGTACGGAACTTCATTAATCTCATGTGCCAAAATGCGCGCAATTGAGGTCTTGCCGACGCCCTTCGGGCCAGTAAACAAGTAAGCATGCGCGACTTTGCCCTGCTTCAAGGCATTAGCGAGCAGCGTCGTCACATGGTCCTGTCCAACGACTTCCGCCAGTGAGCGGCTGCGGTATTTACGATAGAGCGCTAGGCTCATACACGGTTCCCCATGAGTACCATTGTACGGCACTATGCAAGGCAGCCACGTTGTGTTTTAAATTGTACCGCCTTCGCGGACGTAGCAACGGCCACAGAGCGAGTCGTAGGTTACATCGCCCTTTTCGATTGCCACTTGGTCACCAGTAAACACATACTTACCGTCGACTTTTCGGGTGTTGAACTCGGCCTGCGAGCCGCAGAAACACATTGTGGGCAGTTTTTCGATGTTGTCAGCAACTTCGAATAAACGTTCACTGCCAGGAAACAGTTTGGTCTGAAAGTCTGCCCGAAGCCCGTAGCAGATGACTGAAATGTCATGTTTTTTCGCAAGCCGAAACAGTTGAGAAATTTGCTCAGGTGACAAGAACTGGGCTTCATCGACAAGCACGCACGCCACATTATTTAATTTCAGAACGGCACTTTCAAGGTCCGTATCTGGAGTGACAAGGATATCGGCCTTTCTGGTATACCCGGCTCGTGCCGTTACGTCGGTGTCATGCTTCGTGTCTGTGGCTGGCTTTACGACCGCGACTTTCAGTCCGCGCTCCTCGTAGTTATATGCAGTTTTAATAAGCGTATCGCTCTTGCCGCTATTCATTGCTCCGTATTTGAAGTGCAGTTTTGCCATGTCAGTCAATAAGTCCCTTCTGCTTTAATGTCGGAATGATCGTATGCGCAATTAGCGAGGCTACGTTAGTCAGGTCACTTGTCGAATCGAGCCACCTCAACTCTTCAATCTCGTTTGATGCGGCAAGAGTTCCGTCGTACTCATGGATGATGAATGTGTCCATTCGAAGCTTCTTATCTGGCTGGGTTGCAGCGGGAGCGTAGTACGTATCAAGTAGTTCTGCGTTATGTTTTTTAACGTCGATTGTCAGTTCTTCAAATAGTTCTCTCACTAGGGCGTCCTCGACAGATTCGCCAGGGTCGAGCTTACCACCAGGGTTTAAGAACATTGTGCCGCCTTTAGAGCGGAGCGACAGGACTTTTCGGTCCTGAATGATAATTCCAGCCGCCTTATGTATGTCTACATCCATACCTACTACTCTACACGAAAAGAGCCACCGTTCGGTGGCTCGATTGTGTTTATGTAATACTACAAAGCTGCTTCAACGGCTGCCCAAGTTGCGTCTGGGTTGTCGGTCGGAACGATGATGGTGACTTGGTCGCCAACATTAATGCGGAAGTACGTTACGCTGGCGAGTAGAATGCGGTATTCTTTGCCGTTCGCTTCAACGTAGTACGCGCCGTCGTGCTGAGTTAAGGTTCCAATGACTTGGGTACGGTCTACTGGACCGATTTGCTTGTATATAAAGCTGCCGTCGTCGGCGATGGTTAGCTTAAGAATGTCACCTTCAACCAGCTTTGATTTTGAAGCGTAGTTGGCAGGTACAGGGTATTCTTTGCCGTCAGGACCGGCCATCTTTTGACCGTCAAAAACGCCCTCGACAACCTTTCCGCTAACTTCGTCACGGCTTGAAGTTGGGGTAACGACGTGTCCGTCGTCGCCAATAATGCTTATAAGCAGTTCCTTTGCCGCGGCGATGTTCGTCTCGGCATCGGTGATGAGCGACCGAAGTCGTTTCACCTGTTTTTCTGGTAATTCAGACATATTGCTCGCAGTATCCTTTGTCTGTGTTTATGCAGTAGTATTAGTCCCATTATATACCATTTCGCATTTTCATAGTCAACGAGAATTTTATCCACACGATTTTAAGAGGTAGAAAAAATGTCGTTGTATTTTTTCGCCCCAAACAAAGGCCGCCCGATTACTCGGACGGCTTTGTAGTTCATATAATGTGGTCGTTAATGCCAGATTAGCTAAGTTCGACGGTAGCGCCGGCTTCTTCAAGCTGCTTCTTAGCAGCTTCAGCTTCGTCCTTAGAAACCTTTTCTTTAACGGCAGCTGGAGCACCGTCAACAATAGCTTTTGATTCACCAAGGCCAAGACCGGTGATTTCTTTAACTGCCTTAATGACAGCAACTTTTTGAGCACCAGCGTCCTTAAGAGTAACGGTGAATTCGCTCTTTTCGTCAGCAGCGGCTACACCAGCGTCACCGCCGGCAGCAGGACCAGCAACAGCAACAGCTGCAGCGGCAGGTTCGATGCCGTATTCGTCCTTAAGGACGTTCTTTAGTTCGTTGACTTCAAGTACGGTCAACTTTGTCAGCTCTTCAGCGAGCTTCTTTACATCAGCCATGGGTATGACTCCTTTATTCTTCTAAAAATTAACTTGTTGCTTTGGCCTCGACTCCATCGAGTAAGGCATGTAAGTTGCCAGAAAGCGCGTTGGTAACGTCGTGTACCGGGCTAAGCAGCTGTGCAACGACTTCAGCAATAAGCTGATTCTTGCTTGGCAGGCCAGCCAGGGCCTTAACATCGTCTGCGCTGAGCGCCAGACCTTCGTCAGAAAAACCACCAACGAACTGAAGCGCCGGGTGGGTTTTAGCGAACTTGTCGAGCACCTGTGCCGGAGCGACTTCGTCGTCAGACGAAATAGCGTAGAGCAGCTGGCCTTCAAGGGCCGACGTGTCGGTGTCCTTGTAGGTTTCAACTTGGCTCATAGCTACGCGTACCAAACGGTTTTTAATGACCGTAATGGTAACGCCAGCTTCGCGGGCGGCGCGGCGCAGTTCTTGAAGGTCGGCGACACTAAGGTCTTTGTACTGAGCGAATACGGTCAGTTTAGAACTTGTTAGCGCGTCGGCCATCTGGGCAACTAAAGCTTGTTTTTTATCGCGTGAAATAGCCACTGGATAAAACTCCTACTTCTTTAGTTATTGTTCGACCACATTGTTAATGAACAGATCGACACTACGACGTGAAACAAGATAGATTGCCTCGGTAGCGGATTAAGCATTGCTGCGGCTACTGTCTTCGGTAATGTCTTGGCTTAATATAACAGATACGGCCTTGAGAAGCAAGCATCTATTGCGAAAAAGCTTAAACTATGATACAATAAAGTTTTAGATGAGTGCGGAAACATCAAAAGTCAGCCATACCGACTTAGAGTTGGCCCGACGGCAGACGACCGAGAGCGAAACCCCCCCTTCTTTTCGGGGTCGTTTGGCATTTTTAAACGATGCCAATGCAGCACTTAGTAACTTAGAGAAGACATTCCCTGGAGCTCCTCGTAACAAAGAGCTCGCATTTAAACTTGCCCAGGCAATTACGCCTGAACGAAGCCGCCGCGAGGCACATTTTCACCGGTACCGCCTGATGACAAAGGCGGCCTTACATAGCCAGCTCCTTGATTCAGACGATAACTGGCCGGAAGCCAGCTTACTGGATATAGAAAATCGCACCAGTGTCATGACAGATGACGATTGGACTCTCGCCGCTGCCTACACTGGTAAAGGCATTTCAGCGGAGCTCGGCCATGTCGACCAATTAGGTGACTGGGAGGTTGGTCGTGAACTTGACGATGTCGTCAGGCAGCTCCCGGATTCTCCCACCCTTGCGGACGCAGGGTTCGTATTCGGCGAAACCTATGACAGCAAAGATTCGGCACGCATAACGTACGATTTTTATATGTCGGACGGAGGATTGAAGGCTAAGCGTAAACGCGCCGCCGCCGATGTCATCACTGAAAGTGGCACAATTTATAACATCGTGAAGTCGTCTATATTTTTAATTGACGAAGCTGCGTTTTCTACCCGTGAAGATGTACGAGCAATTCGTGCAGTGAAGCGCGTTCTTCGAGATAAAGGTATGTCAGATGTGGAGTTGGCGGAACGAGACGCGGTATTCGCTGGAGCTGGCAATGACATCGTCGAGCCGTTCATCACAGAAAAAGACCGCCGTGAACGGTCAACGGCAGTATTGGCTACGACGAGTCTTTATTTCGCGCTGGTTAGGCACCGATAAGATCACGGATTTCCCGCTGAATATCGTCGATAGGTCGCATAGCGCCGGAATCGTCGGTACAGTAAACGGCCGTGAATTCATCTGGATATACCTGGCATAGTTCCTCAAAATTTGCCTTAGCTTTTTCCAGGTGGTCGGCGTTAGCCTCATGTATGTCGCGCTTCAGCTCCGTGTATGAGCGCGCGGCTTTTTTGTCGACGTTAGACTGCATGTGTGCCGTTGGCATGACGAGTACGATTGTCTTGTCGGGCTTCGGAATGCCAAGTACGCCGTACTCGGTCGTTTTGGTACGTTCATAAAACGCATGTCGCTCGATTTCGTCGTCGATCTTGGTTCCCTGGTGTGCAAGATTGCTCGCCATGTAGCGATCTGCAATAACGACTGATTTATCACCTTCGAGCTTATGACGGATGTCTGCGCTGGCCGCATAACGATCAATCGCATATGGTAATACGCCAAGGTCGGCCGGAACGTCGTCAGCCTGGCCGTACGCTCCGTTTAAATACTTTTCAACGTAGTAGGCTGAATCTTCGCCGTAGCGCGGAAAGCTGATTTTCGTAGCTTCGTAGCCGGCATCAATCATGTGTTGTAGCAGGAGGTCAGAGTGCGTTCCTTTGCCTGAGCCGTCCCCGCCTTCGATTGCGATAAATAGTCCCATTACTTCATCCCATCGGTCATGCCGGGAATAACAGGAGCCGCAACACGTGAATCCTTAAATGCGCGCGGAAGCATCATTTCTGGTCGCCAAGTGCGAATAAGCTCGTCTAAGTCGTCCGTATGTTGGTATTTACCGCTCATGCCCCCGCGGCCTTCAGCGTACCCGCCTTCAACCGGACCGGTATGGTGAAAAATAAGCTGGCCAACGCGCTCGCCAACAGGAAGAACGACGCTTTCATGCATATTCAGGTTATAAATTTCGAGCGTAATTCGATTAATGTAACCTGGGTCTACCCAGCCAGCGTCAAAGCAAACGGCAACACCGTTACGTCCCCAAGACGACCGGCTTTTTACCTCGCAGGCACCACCGTGTGCACGGATTCCGACAAACTCGTGCGTGTGCCCCAGAATGCGTTCACCAGGCTGCAATACGATAATTGGGTGGTCTTCCGGTATGTTATCGAATAGCTTTACCCCGTTTTTTTCGCACCATTCCTTGTGTGGCATGGCTTCGAGCGGCCCTTTGAAATACCGTGCTACATCGGCTTCGTCGAACGGATTATAAACTCCAGCAGCTTCCGGCTGGTATTCCTGTTTGTAAAAATAATGTCCTAACGTGAAGTCCAGACTGGCTTCAGATACGTGGCTGTCATTGAATGGAACACTAACAATTGTTCCATCTTCAATGGCTGCCCGGATTTCGGTGTTGCTATATACTCCCATAAACTACCAGTAATTGTAGCATAGCTTTAGTAGCCAACCGGTTTGATAAGATGCGTATGCAGATGGTAGACGGTGCGAGCTGTGTTGGACGGTGCTCGTGAATAGAATGAGTAATGCGCGGCTTCGTATTCGCGTAGCAAATCAAAGTAATCGTTCCTTTCCTGTTCGTTGAACGCGTCAAGGCTGCCGAGGTGCCGCTTTGGAACGATCATTCGGTGGTCGGCGACCACGAAACCATCCCAATTGTTGTACGGAAAGATGTTCTGAATCACCATCATCGTTTCGTTCGTTTCGACCACCTGGGTCGGTTCACGCTCAGGCATGTCGCAGAATGCACACTCGCCTTTGTATGTTTGCTTGAAGGCGTCGTATGCCGCCTGATTCTCAGGTGTCCTCATGTTCATCGTACGAAGTATAGCATGCTAAAATTAACCCATGAAAGCAATCGTGGTCGCAGTCGACCAGAACATGGGAATCGGCGCAAACAATGACATGATGTGGTCACGCGACCTACCTGCCGACTTGGCGCATTTTAAAAAAGTTACCACCGGCGGAAGCATTATTATGGGCCGAAAAACGTTTGAAAGTATTGGGCGACCGCTTCCAGACCGCGAGAATATTGTCGTTAGTAGCAAACCGGTTGGCGTATCCGGTGTTTTGACAGCTGCTAGCTTGCAGTCAGCCTACGAACTTGCACGTTACCCAATATTTGTCATAGGCGGCGGGCAAATCTATGCTCAGGCAATCGACAACGTGGACAGGTTGTGCGTCACACATGTCGACGCTAGTTTTCCCGATGCAACGGTGTTCTTTCCGCAGATCGATAGCGCTACTTGGCAAGAAGTCTTCCGCGAACACCACGAAGCGGATGAGCGCAATAAATACGCCTACGACTTTGTAGTATACGACCGAGTTTAAGAGCGCCGTTTAAGTCGGTTCTGCGCCCAGTATTTTTCGATGATGTCGAAGCTGAATACCAACAGGCTGAAGACGAGTACTAATATTAGTATTTGAACAATATTATTGACGGCGAGCCCACTGAGTACTGATATCAATTCAATAGCGAGCGTAAAAGCGATGCCGCGGACTACGGCATGCATCAAAAGTGCCGGAACCGGTTGTTCGGCCAGGGCTTGTAGCATTGGCTCACTGTAACGTTTGAATGATCCGCTCATACTGCCCAGCCTACACCTTACGGCGTTAAACCGCAATCGGCGCTTTGATGGGTGGGTCCGGGTCGTAGCCGTCGAGACGGATGTCGTCGAATGTAAAGTCGTCGATATTCTTGATGTCCGGGTTTAGCCAGAGCGTCGGGAGCGCCTTGGGTGTACGTGACAATTGTTCCTTTACCTGATCGAAATGGTTCGAATAAATATGGGTATCGGCAAGCGTGTGAACGAACTCACCCGCTTTTAGGCCGGTGACCTGCGCTATCATGGCGAGTAGTAACGAATACGACGCGATATTGAACGGGACTCCAAGGAACGTATCTGCTGAGCGTTGGTAAAGGTGCAGGCTAAGCGTGCCGTTTACTACATAGAATTGGAATAAGCTGTGGCATGGCGGCAGGCCCCCTATGCGCACGATTTCGTCGATCTCGGCTACATTCCAAGCGCTTACGATGATGCGGCGAGAGTCCGGTGTTTCTTTGATCATACGGATGGCATTTGCGATCTGGTCGATGTAACCACCCTGGCCGTCCGGCCATTTGCGCCACTGTACGCCATACACAGGTCCCAGGTCGCCCCATTTTTCGGCGAAGTCGTGGTCAGTCGCTACCTTGCCAATAAAGTCTTTCATCTGTGTCTTCCACTGCTCGGAGTTTACTTCGGGAATGGGAAGATTATTTTTTTCAAGGTAGGCTTTGTACGGCCACTCGTCCCAAATATGAACGTTGTTCTGCGCCAGGTATTCAATGTTCCCGGTTCCTTTCAAGAACCACAGCAGTTCGTGCACAACAGAGTTAAAGTAGAGCTTTTTGGTAGTAACAGCTGGAAAGCCGTCTTGAAGGTTGTATCGGACCTGGCGTCCGAACACGCTTTTCGTGCCTGTTCCAGTTCGGTCGGTCTTCTCGGCTCCGTTATCAAGAATATCTTGCAGCAGATCAAGGTATTGTCGCATAAAGTAAATTCCCTCTCTTTTATACAATCATAACAAACCGCCCGCCGGTTTGGGTAGCGGCGGGCGGGTAATCGAGCTGTTGCCTGATTAGCTTACGACGTTTTCTACCTTGATACCGGGACCCATAGTGGTGCTGATACTTGTTGACTTGACGTAGGCAGACTTTAGGCTCGATGGCTTTTGTGCCTGCAGGCTGTCAAAGAAAGCGCGGGCATTCTGTTCTAGCTTATCAGCACCGAACGACACTTTACCAACTGCCAGGTGAACGATTGCCTGCTTGTCGACGCGATATTCAACCTTACCAGCCTTGGCTTCGGTAACGGCTTTAGAGACGTCAGTAGCAACCGTGCCACTCTTAGGGTTCGGCATTAAACCACGAGGACCAAGCAAGCGGGCATACTTACCGAGCTTTGGCATGTACTGTGGGGTAGCGATCAGAACGTCAAAGTTAAGCTCCTCTTTGTCGAGCTGCTTAATAAACGTTTCGTCACCAACGATATCGGCGCCGGCCTTAGTAGCGGCGGCGTGGTCACCTTCAGGTGCGAACACGGCTACACGGACAGTCTTACCTGAACCGTTTGGCAGGACGACGGTCGAGCGGATGTTCTGGTCGGCTTGACGTGGGTCAACGCCCAGACGAACGTGGATTTCAACACTGGCGTCAAACTTAACTGGGTTGGTCTTAGTTGCTAGTTCGAGTGCTTCACGAAGACCATATACCTTACCCGCTTCAACTTGTTCGGCCAGTTTGCGATAGCTTTTGCCGCGGCGTTCCAGTTTTGAACGTACCTTTGGAGCCGGTCCCTTTTTGCGGGTTGGTTCATCGTCTGACTGTGCGCTCGTGTCGCCAGCTGCTTTTCGGGCTTCTTTTTCGGCCTTCTCTTCGGCTTCGCGGAGCGCTTTTTCGCTGCGCTTACCCGCTTTGGCGGTTGGCTTCTCTTCCTTTGTCTCTACGGTAGCTTCGGCTGCTGTTTCGGGGGTTTCTGAACCAGCGATTGCCGCTTCGAGTTCAGCGATAGTGTTCTTTTCAGACACTTCAAGACCCAGTTTTTGGGCCTGTTCTATTAGTTCGGCTTTTTTAGCCATGGTAAGTTATGATCCTTTCTGTGGTACAAGCGGCCGGAATATAATCCAGGGCCTCCCAACATTGATTTCTTATACAATCATTATAGCACAAACGCTACGATTTGTCACTAGTTCTTCCGTCGAAGGGAACTCAGAATTGACGCAGTAATAATCATAAGGCCAGCTCCCCCGGCGATAATTTCAGGCACGTCGATGAATATACCGGCTAGTAGTACTGCAGACAGTACACCGATTGTATAGTGTGCGCCATGCTCTAAAAAGCGGTAAGCATGCAGAACCTTATGCTCAACCATAAAAATAGTCAGGCTGCGCACCCAGAGTGCCCCGATTCCAAGACCTAGGGTAATAAGTAGTACGTCTTGGGTAACCGCGAACGCACCGATCACCCCGTCAAAACTGAAGCTGGCGTCGAGCACTTCAAGATACAAGAAGGATGTAAATCCGGCCATACCTGTCTTGAGTGTGCCAGTTTGCACGCTGTTCTGACGACGACTGAATAGCTCAGTTAACCCATGAATAAGAATGTATGATGCGATACCAACCAGACCGGCTATGAGTGTGGACCGTGGCTCAGGATTGAAAGGCAGCCATGTTAATACGCCAAGAACGGCCAGACAGACGGCCGTATACATCCACCACCGACTCATCGACTGCATTGGCCGTTCAATGATGTTTATCCAGCGTACTTTCCTACCGGGGTCAAAAAAGAACTGCAGGCAGAGCATTAGAAGGAACATACCACCAAAGGCGGCGATAGGCACATGAGCGTCATGTAGTTCATGTGCGTATTCTTTGGGATGGTTCAGTGCGAGTTCGAGCACGTTACCGAAGCCCAGGCCGGCGGTGAGTGCGACGACGAGGATTGGAAAGACGAGGCGCATACCGACGACAGCAATCAAAATACCGACGGTAATAAATATCTTGCGCCAAAATTCGCTGACGCCCGAAAGGACTTTGGCGTTAATAATGGCGTTTTCAAAGCTGAATGTAATTTCGACCAGAATCAGGACGCTGGCAACGAATAACGCTTGTGGGCCGATGAATCCCCCAACGAGGCCAAGGCTTAGTATCGTAAGTAAACCGCTGACAAAGAATATACGGAGCGGGTGGGACTTATGAAAGCGTTTAGACATATCAGATAGTATACCGGTTACGGCTGTGTCTTACCACGTACAGCTTACTCTGCTAAAATCACGAATATGCAAAAGATTTCCGCAAATTCCAAACATCATCCGCTGTACGCACGTCGTCGGATCATTCACCTGCCGTTTCGTTCGGAATACTTTTTAGCGGCTCTTGAAGGAATTGAAGGTGGATTTGCGATTGGGGCGAGTATCGTCGTCGCGCTTGGGATTGCCGGTTTAGAGCGCCATTTGCTTCTAACGACCGCAATCGTGAGTATCGTCGTAAGCGGTTTCAATTCGGCCAGCGTAAAATACAGCAGTGAACATTACCTTGACGAGCTCGACGGCCGCGAGAAGAAGAGTGCGTTCCGACATTACTTCATTCCATCGTTCATCGAATTTATCTGTTATTTGGTGCTGAGTTTCATATCAGTAGTGCCACTGCTTGTCGTACCTGACATACGGCTCGCGGTTGTTGCCTGTGTAGTGCTCACGGTCGCACTGCTATTCGTCGCTGGATACGTACGTGCGTACATGCTTCGTGCTGGGCGCTTCCGCGATGGAGTGGAAACAGCCGTTCTTGGCGGCGGCATTATTTTGGTTGGCTTAGTAAGCGGACTAATCGTCAACTCGCTGTAAGCCAGCGCGTGCGCTATACTTATAAGTACAAATGCAAGACTATAAACTGGTCGTCGTTTCGAACCGTCTGCCGGTCAGTGTCGTAAAGCAGAACGGAAAGCTGGAGTATCATGCCAGTCCCGGCGGGCTTGCGACCGCAATGTCCTCACTTGAACAAGCTGATAAGATTTGGGTCGGGTGGCCCGGAATCGCTTCTGATGACCTTACCGAGGCCGAAAAGTCCGAAATCCAAGCGGAACTTGCCAAGCAGAACTGCTTTGCTGTGTTTTTAACCGAACGGCAAGTCGAGCTGTTTTATGAAGGCTATTCGAACGATACATTGTGGCCGTTATTCCATTACTTCCAGTCGCTTTCACGTCACCACGATGAGTACTGGGATGCATATAAGCGGGTCAACCAGTTATTCGCTGAGGCAGCAGCGAGTGTTACCGCCGACGGCGGCTCGGTATGGATTCATGACTACCATTTGATGATGATGCCGAGTATGCTTCGAAACATCATGCCAGGAGCGACAATCGGGTTCTTTTTGCATATTCCCTTTCCTTCTTTCGAAATCTACCGACTGCTTCCCCAGCGGAAAGATATTTTGCGGGGACTTCTCGGCGCTGATCTTATTGGATTTCATGTGTACGACTATGCCCGGCACTTCCTTTCAAGCTGTTTACGCCTACTCGGGCTGAGCAGTCACCAAGGGTTACTTGAATATGAAGGCCGAACGGTAAAAACCGATGCATACCCTATTGGGATTGATTACGAGAAATTCCGCCGGACGTTAAACGAAGCCGCAACCAAGAAAGCAATTAGTGCGCTCGGTGAAACCTATAAAGGCATGAAGCTCGTCTTGTCGGTTGACCGGCTAGATTACAGCAAAGGGATTCCAGAACGTCTAGAAGCATTCAGAATACTACTACACGACTACCCGGAGTGGCGAGGAAAAGTCCGGTTACTTATGATAGCCGTGCCGTCTAGGACTGAGGTGAAAACGTATCAGACATTACGCGATACTATTGAGCAAACGGTTAGCCGTATTAACGGTGAATACGGTACGGTTGACTGGGCGCCGATTTCATACCAGTTCCAGAACCGCCCTTTCGAAGAAGTTGTGGCGCTGTATGCCTGTGCTGACGTAGCACTGGTCACGCCTATACGCGACGGTATGAACCTTGTCGCCAAAGAATACATCGCTTCCAAACAGGGGCGGCCAGGTGTTTTGATATTAAGTGAAATGACCGGTGCTATCGACGAGCTACCCGAAGCGATTAGCATTAATCCTTCGAATACCCGTTCGGTCGCCGACGCCATGCGCGTCGCTCTCAGTATGAGCAAGCGTGAGCAAATGCGGCGACTTGGCGTCATGCAGCGCCGCCTGAAGTCATACACCGTACAGGCGTGGGGAGCGGACTTCATGAATGATCTGACCGCAGCGGGCGGTGAACGAGAGCAGCAGCACAAAAAGCGTATGAGCGCCGAGTCACGGAACGAACTTTTGCAGGCATACTCAACCGCCAAAGAGCGATTGATTATTTTAGACTACGACGGAACGTTAAAGGACTTTGTGTCTAGTCCGCGACCACTCATGGCGAAGCCGTCCATTAAGCTCCGACGTATGATCAAGCGTCTGGCAGAAAACGAAAAAAATCATATTGCTATTGTCAGCGGACGTCCAAAAAAAGCACTTGAGCGTTGGTTCCGCGGCATTGACCTGACCTTGGTTGCAGAGCACGGTGCCTGGACGCGGTATGACAGCAAATGGACGAACGTAGATGTTGAATTCGGTTCAATTAAGCGTCAGTTACGCCCGGTTTTACAAAAATACGTTTCGCGAACAGCGGGGTCTGAAATAGAAGAAAAGGACTACTCTATTGTTTGGCATTACCGAAACGTTGCGCCAGAACTAGCATATGTCCGCGCCGGCGAGATGAAACGGGAGCTCATTGACCTTATAGACCGTGAAGACATTGGCGTGTTCAGCGGTGACAAAGTTATTGAAATCAAACCGAACGAAATCAACAAGGGTTATGCAGCCAGTGAGCTCGAAGCGGTTTATCCGGCCGGGTTTGTGCTTGCCGCCGGAGACGACTACACAGACGAAGACATGTTCCGTGAACTTCCGCCCGAAAGCTACACAATCAAAGTCGGTCCTGGCGATACGAAAGCCAGATACCAGCTTTCGTCAGTCGATGACATGACAGCGCTTCTAGAAGAACTGTCACGACTGTAAAACAAAAACGCGGCTTCGAGAAACCGCGTTTTTATAAGCGTAGGCTTTCTTATTCTGTAACTTCGACGCCCATTGAACGTGCAGTACCGGCGATGACCTTGATACGACCTTCTTCGTCGATCGCGTTCAGTTGGTCTTTCTTCGCTTCGGCAATGGCAGCCAATTGCGCGCGGCTAATCTTGCCAACTTTTTCAGAATGCGGCTTGCCGCTTCCTTTTTTAATACCGACCGCTTCGCGGATCATATCGTCAACGGGTTGACCAAGACTCTTCCAGTCAAAACTGCGGTCTTCATAGACCTTAACGTGAACGATGACGTCCTTGCCCATCAGGTCCTTGGTCGCGTCGTTGAACGGGTTAATGAAATCCATCATGTTCAGACCCCATTGACCAAGAATAGAACCAACTGGAGGTCCTGCGGTTGCACGACCAGCAGGAATACGTAGTTTTAGATTACCAATTACTTTCTTTGCCATAATTTCCTTTTAGATTACTGCTATATAGTTGAAGCATTTAGCAGTGCGTAACAAACTTATTTTAACAGATTAGCTACCGTAGGCCAAGCGTAAGCGCTATTCGCCCTGCGCAGCGATACGGATGACGGCGCCGCCTTGTTCACGGACGACATCTTCGCTAGCTCGAGTTCTGTTGCCTTCGCGGATTTCTTCAAGCAAAGCATCGTATGCTTGACGCTTTTTCGCAAGCACCTCTGCTGCTTTTTCCGGAGATATAAGCGGCAAGTGTTGACCGATCATTGCTGAGTCTTCAGGCGAAATGAGCGAAGAATGCGAACTTTCCATATCGGCTACACTTTCTTGACCTGAAGAGCGTCAAGCTCGACCGGTGTATCGCGACCGAACATGCTAACCATAACGCGGATCTTGCCTTTTACAGCATCAATCTCAGAGATAGCACCGTCGAAGCCCTTGAACGGCCCATCGGTGATTGATACAACTTCGCCTGGAGTAAAGTCGATATGGTGCTTCGGGTCTTCGACACCCATACGCTTCTTAATCTTGCTGATTTCGTTGTCAGATACGGGAGTAGGTTCGGTGCCGCTTCCTACAAAACCAGTCACGCCTGGAGTGTTACGAACGATGTACCAAGTTTCGTCGGTTAGCTTCATTTCAACCAGCACATAGCCCTGGAAAATCTTGCTTTCAACAACCTTGCGCTTGCCGTTCTTAATTTGGATCTGCTTTTCTTTTGGTACCATGACGTCGAAAATCTTGTCAGCCATGTCGACAGCGTTAATACGCTGGCGAATACTGTCGGCGACTTTTTCTTCATAGCCGCTGTACGTATGTACGGCGTACCATTGTCGGGTAGAATCGTAACGGTTTTTACTCATTTGTTCTTGCTTCCTTATCTCAAAATTTGTTCAAATACGAATTTAAATCCGGCGTCGAGCAGCGTAATGAAAACGACGAAAAACGCCGAAAACATCAGGACTGCGAGCGTTAGTCCCCATGTGGCACGACGAGTTGGCCAGTGAACTTGGCGAAGCTCGACCCATGCGCCTTTGAAGTAGCCGCCGACACGGCCAAGAATGCCGTACGAGCGTTTAGTACGAGGAGCGGTTTTTACTTGGGCCGCTTTTTTTGCCACAGACGCAGACTTTGGCTTTTTAGCTGGCTTCGTGTCGTCACTGGCACTAATGCGAGTTACTTTGGTCTTTTCGTCGCTCACTCGTTTCTCTCCCAATTTAAAAGTCTGCTTGCTTGCAGACTGTCAATACCATGATAGCGCATACAGGGGTCAGCGTCAATGGTACAATACGAATGTGCTTACTGTTTTCTTACTTGTACTCTCTACGATTGCTTCTGTAACTCTGCTACTTCGTACTGCATGGGCACTTAACAGGTTTGCGTACCGGCCCTTGGAACCACTGCCTATCAAGGACGACGATATTCCAAGCGTTTCGATCTGTATTGCCGCAAGGAACGAAACACACGCGCTTGCCCAGTGCCTAGAGCGGGTACTGAAAAGTGATTACCCAAAGTTGGAAATTCTTGTACTCGACGATAGCAGTAATGACGATACGTCGCTTATTATCAAATCGTTCGCTGGGGCTGGGGTACGGTTTATCGCCGGCTCTTCTTTGCCTGACGGCTGGCTAGGAAAAAACCACGCTTACCAGACATTAATCGACGAAGCGAGTGGCGAATATATTTTATTTCTCGACGTCGATACGTCTATTCGTTCCGATTCAGTAACTAAGCTCATGCGTCAGCTGCTTGCCAACAAGCGTTCCATGCTTTCAGTTCTGCCGCGCCGCGAAGACAGTTACCACGCCAGCGCCCTGTTTGGTACGATGCGCTACCACTGGGAGCTGCTTCTTGCCAGTCGCAAAAGCCCGCCCGCCTCGAGTGCGCTTTGGATGGTCGAACGCCGTAAACTTGACGAGTTAGGGGTAGGCCTAAAGAACTACGGTTACTCAGTCCGGCCAGAACGTCATCTTGCCCGTCAGCTTCAGCGCCAGCGCCTGTATTGGTATTTAATTGGTACACGGGAGTTAGGCGTTGGTATAGAAAAACGTCTTACATCACAAGAAGAAACAGCCATACGGCTATATTACCCAGCCAGTGGGAGGAATTTTGGCCTATGGCTGGCGTGCGTTCTGTTCTTATGCTTTATTTTTCTTCCGTTTGCAATAAACGCCTGGTCAATAATGGATACGGTGACATTTGTGTGGTCGCTCACAGTAGTCGTTATATCGTACGGAACATTCTTTCTTTACACCTTCAGGACCTATGGTGGTCCAGCCCGGGCCTTCAGGGCAATGATTTGGCCACTACTCATTATTCAAGAAATCATCTTGCTGATTATGAGTTTTGTTACCTACCGATTTGGCACGGTCACATGGAAAGGGCGTCCGGTTAACGCTCAGCCCAACAACCACGATGCGCTCAAAGTGAACGAATAGTATTAAGCGGACGGTAAGCTAAAACTGAACGTTGAGCCGTGGTTTAGACGACTTTTGAGCGTGATAGACGTTCCCATTTTTTTAGACAATTTACGCGCCACATACAATCCCAGTCCCGTTCCGCTCGTTTCGCGTGTACGGTAATCTTCGGAGCGGTAAAACTTATTAAATATCTTTGCTTGGTCGCTTTTACTTATGCCAATGCCAGTGTCGGTGACCTCGAACACCACCGTACCGGCTTTTTTGTGTATTTTGAGTGTTATATGGCCTTCGCGGGTGTATTTTATCGAATTGGTAATGAAGTTTTGTAGTAGCTCATGAAGGTAAAGCCGGCTCGCCATAACGTAGCCAAGCCTGGGGGTAAGCTCTAGGTTGAAGTGAAGACTGGCTTTTTCGGCCTCTGGGTGGTACTCCGCGAACAAGTCGTGTGCCAGCTGGGCAACATCAATTCTTTCGGCCTCTGACGCCACGCCCCGCTCTGCACGAGACAAGGTGCTCAAATCGTTCACCATCTTCGCAAGGTAAATAACCTGTTCATGGGCTTCCTTTAAGCTGGCTTCCAGGGCTTTCTTGTCAGATACGTCACGTTCGACCATTAGCTGGGCGTTACTGATTGTCCCCTCGGCGACCGTGACGGGCGTGCGAAGTTCGTGGCTGACGACACTAATAAATTCGTCGCGTTCTTCTTCTAGGCTTTTAAGCCGCGTGACGTCGCGTGCGATTAGAATATAACCCTGGCTCGTTCCTAGAGGGTCTGTTTTTGAGTAGCTGCTTCTAATAGGCGCGTATGTCAGTTCGAGGCGCATGACGTCGTCGCCAGTCCGCATACGGAGTGAGTCATTAACGGTAACCACATGGACGTCTTTAATTTGGTCAAACAAGTCTACTTTTGCGCCCGTTTCATCTTCGAGCTTGAAGACGTCGTTCAGGCGTTTTCCTTCAACGCTCGTATTGGTGTCCAGTAAATTAAGGCCAGCCGCGTTATACAGCCGTATTATACCCTTCATATCAATGCTAAAAACCGCGTCAGCAAGGTTATTCACGATTGTAAGAATTTGCTCGTGATCAGATCCACCCGTTTTCATACCGTCATTATACCGGTTAAATGCCCGGAGAATAAGCCTTAAGCTGTTTACGGTGTAGTTTGTAGTCTGGGTCTGCCTGCTCAACTTCGCTCCAAAACGCCGATGAATGGTTTAAATGCTTGGTGTGCGCTAGCTCGTGAATAAGCACGTAATCAATTAATTCGAACGGTAGATTCATAAGTGCGATATTTAGGCTTATCGCCTTTTTTTGGTTGCAGCTTCCCCATCGACTACTCGCGTGCGAAAAACGAAGCGCACTGAACTGAAAACCATGCGTGCTAGCTAAATATTCGATGCGGCGTGGTAAATAATGCTTAGCCTCACGACGAAGAATTGTTTGAACATGGGTTCGGACGGCACTTATTAGCTCGGCGCTCTCGGCTGACTCGCCTGGAGGAATAGTAACAATAAGCTGCTGGCCTGTTCGACGTATTGTCATAGAAGCGCCAGGGCGAAGGAGCAAGCTATGGCTTTTGCCAATCGACATACCGTCATATATTGTCAGCGCTGGACGAGTTTCGAGCAATCTGCGTAGTTGCGGCCGCGAGCCCGCGATCATGCGACGGACCATAAATAAAGGCGCGTAAGCTGGCACCGATATTCGCAGCGAACCGTTGGGCGCGACCGTCGCTCTCATTGCTTTAGAACGCGAAGATCGCCTAACGGTGACTGGACCGAATTCTTTATCATCAATCTGAGGCATAGTGCTACCTAACGATAATCTGTCCGCGTGGGGGCTGATTGCGGTGCGGAGGTTCAGGTGTTTGGCGAGGACCGGAAAGTTTACGCAGTACGGCCTTAGCTTGGGTTGCGAACGTATGCTTTCCGCTTATCACCAAAGCGTGTTCATTTTGGTGAGGAGGAGTGAATCGGCGCATGCGGTCGCGATATTCGTCGGCACTTATACGTGAAGTGCGATGTGAGCGGGCAATGGCTGTCTCAATATCAACCTGTACCCATACATACAGCGGCGCGTACCCAGCCTGTTTGAGTTGCCGTGTTAGGTCAACGCGCTCTGCCTTTGTAGGTAATGCCAGTTCGACTACGATTGACCGGCCAGTCTTTAACATCTCCTTCAGCATGCTTGTCATTAAAGCTTTGGCATCTGCTTCGTCTGAAACCGCGTGGTCAAACATAGCCTGTTCAATAAACGGCGCGTTGAACGTGCTTGCAAATTTTTCGGCGAAAAACGTCTTACCACTTCCCTGTATGCCAATAACGATAATGGCGTGCGGCCGATCCAGCTGAAGAGACTTCATATGAAGCTAGTATATCAAACTTGACAGATACGTTTTAGTAGTCTGAATCGTTGCCCAGATCAAGCAGCGTCTTGACCAATTCATCGCGGCTGAGGTGTGAGGTCTCTATCTGGTTGTGCTGCGCAATGACGTACCCCTGAATCAGCTGTTTCAAGTAAAGCGCGTCCTTTCGCCAAAAATAATCAATCTCATAATGGTCGGTCGAATTCATGACGCGGCTCGAAATAATAAGCGAGCCAAAGATCGGCCCGGTGCTACATGCGACGTTTAAGACGTCTTCGATACGAATACTAATCACGCTCGACGTCCAAAAGAACGCACGTTTCGTAATTGTCACCTTGGTACGGTCGACGGTGACCGAGTCCGGGAACAGATTCATAGGTAAGATGACCGTTTGACAGCTTGCAAGCAGTTGGTGCGACTTCTTAACGATCTTCCGAAGACCTTCCCGCGGATCTAATGTCTTCTGGTCACGCTCCTCGCTTTCGCGAATACCTTGGGATGCTTTGGCGCTGTCACTTCCAGGTTTGTTCTCATCGCTTTCAATACTCTTCCCGTTTCCTTGCGGTGCATCGTCACGGTTCGAGGTTTCTGCGTTATCAAATTGGCGTTGCTTTAGCCCACGGTTGCCGAAAAGCACTCTGTCTGGGTGAAGAACAGACACGTCTTGCTTCAGGAATTCTTTGGTGACGTCGTACGTTCTGGTCGCGAGTCCGCCCATTTTGCGGCTTTGTCGCATAAGCAGTTCGTAAGGACTGATCCGTTGCTTGAAGTCGTCGGAAATAGGGGCTTTGTTTACTGATTCTTCATCGTCCACGTCAGCGTCCTCCGATCTTGTGTTTGTATTATACCACTTCCGTAGTGGCATGTACAACTGCTTTCACACTAGTATAGGTATGAAAACTGAAATTTTGCTGAACCTGGGATTTGGCATATTTGTAATAATCTTCACTTTGTAGAGCACCTAATGGATATACCATTGGTCTGTCACCTAACAAGGAGGAATATGGTAGAAGAAAAACGAGAAACTGTAGTGGTTGAAGGCAACCGAGACCGCGGTTCGTTCGGTTGGATTATCGCATTAGTTGTCATTCTTGTTTTGGTCGCGTTGTTCTTCATGAGCGGCGGCTTTGGTATGTTTGGTGGTGGCTCATCAGGCGGTGGTACGAATGTACAACCAACGACGGGCCAGTAAATTATCCTGTTTCATGGTCATACCGAATACCGACAGGTTTAGACTGCGGTGAACCGCGTTCACGTAGCTTTATCGATGTGAATAGCAGAGTTCCGACAGCTAAGAACTCACTCTGCCAGTTTTGAAGTGATTCATACCAGAATCGTGGCGTTGTAACGTAGGTCCCTACAGAGACTTTATCTTCACCGTGCGTCGCATTTTCTTCGTTGTACGCTGCAGTTCCCCCGGCAGCGTGAAGACTGAACGATAGAATGAATAGCGCAAGCATGGCAAGTCCTAAGGAGTGGCTATAAACAGTATGACGCACGGCCATGAGCCGGTGAGTCCAGTCTTCGGCGTTCGATAATCTGTATCTCGGACGAGTGTCCTGGGGTGTCTTGCCCCGAATCGGCTTTGAATCTGCCGATCCCTTTTGACGTAGAAATACTGTTAATATAATCAGCGCCCACATCTGCAAAAATTCACTTTCCCAGTTCTCAAAGACGCCTTCTATGAATTCACCGCTCGCTACATAACTGAGGTAGCTTTCGGATGGCTGGGAATGCGCCGCGAGCGTTTCGTTATTTTCGACCCATCCGGCTACACTCATGCCGATTATACTGGCCAAAAAAATGCCGAACATTGTAATAATTAGGCTGTTATTATGGACTATACGCTTGAATGACATAGCTACCTCCTAAACCGATCGCGAGGGTACGGATTTTACCGCGATTATACGCTTTGGCTTGAAGGAAAAGTGTGAAGAAAGATGCAGAAAAGTGAGAAAGCGGGCTAATAATCTAAGCGCAGTGTTACTTTTGAGCGTCTAGAATCGTCTGCTGGATTTGCCTAAGTCTTGTATTATCCATTTCGGGACCTTCGACGGTCGAAAAATAGCCCTTATATTCTTCAGTGAACTCCGTATGGTCACTCCAGACGTCTGTTTGACCGGCGAGCGGACCATGGAGGGGGTACAGTTTGGCGTGCACATGCGCTACCCCCGTGCCTTCGAAAACTAACGCAATCCTATGTACGTTCAGAGCCTTTTTTAAAATTACTGCAACCTCTTTTGTTGCACGAAGAAAATCGATATATAAATCATCCTCAAGCTCGAATACGTAATCACCGGGATTTTGTTTTGGTATGACAACGGTAAGTCCGGGCGTATTTGGGTATGGGGTGAGGAACGCCAAGAACGCGTCATCTTCCCAGACTTTGTAGTTTGGGATTTCGTTGCGGATGATTTTGGTGAAGATTGTGTCGGTCATTGATTCTAGAATAGCAGTATTAATAAAAAAATGAGCACAGATGTAACTCTTATTTCTTGGCAAGGGTTAGTGGATGTGTTTCAGGCAGAATTAGAGCTTTTACGTTTACAAAAGGTATAGGGTATATCTAGGTCCTGACATACAGAAAGTATCAATGATTACTCCGTATGGAGGCGGATTGTCTCTTTTTTGTTCAGCGTCCTTTTTCGCTTTTTCACTCTGTTGACGTAAAAGATCTTTTTTAGCATATCGAACTTCTGCTTGTCGCCTAAGACAATACTCATCCTTGTTTCATAAGGTGAGCGTACACAATCCACCCCAACCACGGTTTCAATGGGCTGATTAATTCCAATCCATATTATGCCAATGAGTAAAGGCACGGAAATAGCTATAAGGTTAATTTTCCAATCTTTATTTGAAAGCATGCTCTTAACTGTAGCTTTTTTGGTTTTCTTTTTAATCATGCCAAAAGTATATCAAAGCATTTGCGCTTTTAGATTCTACTTATGCTTGGCAGGGGCACGTGTCCGACGCTTCGATGATAGCGCTATTCTAGCGTCATCATCGGCTAGATACTGTGCAAATCAAAGATTTGACAGTATGCGAACCAATCGACGCTGTCGTTATGGTTCGGTTCACGAGGCCGATCACGAAAAAAGCCGGACAGATGTCCGACTGTTTTCGTGGCAGGGGCACGTGGAATCGAACCACGATCCTAGGTTTTGGAGACCCATATACTAGCCGTTGTACTATGCCCCTTTAGTGCTGTACGTTGATAGATTGTAACAGATATAGCCGCTACATTCTACTTCTGTTGCTGTACGCGGACTGCGCGCCGGAAACGACGTTCCGTGACTGGGTCTGCGTAGCGTACGATAGGGTCGGAAACCATGGCGCGGTTCTTTTTTTGAACGCGTGAGTTTTCTTTTTGAAGCTCTGACACGAAGTAGTTTTCAATTAGCCACTCACGGCCAGGCACGGTCTTGCCCTGCACCGTCATCATCCACAGCTCATCGCTCCACTTGGCCGTTTCGACAATCCGCAAGCGTTCGGCGATCATCATTGGGCCTGTCGGAAGGCGGTTGATAACGTTTTTAACTAACTTTTCACCAATGTCCTTGTCGTTTACCAATACATCAACGGCAAGTGTGCGGACTCCGTTCGGTGTCACGTGTACGGCATCAATTTTTTGGTTATGGATCCATATGACCTCACCGCTTAGGCTTCGTAATTTAGTCGAGCGCAGAGTCAGTCGTTCGACGACACCGGTTACATTCCAGAACGATTCGACTTTAATGTAATCGCCTACCGTGAACCACCGCTCAATAATGATCGTCGCCCCCGCGGTGATATCGCGAAGTAGTGGTCCGATCGTTTGACTAGCTACCACTATAAATACCGCACTGGCTCCAATGGCAGCTGCCCCGCTACCACCAATTGCTTTGCTCTCGACAGGACTTAATATGCGCCAGGCGACATATGCCACGACCGCCACGATGACAACGCGGACAATAGCGACAGTGACGCCAAGGTATGTCTCGACTTGCCGTAGTCTAATAGATTTCGTGGCGTCTGATTCGTTGTCGGACCGTACAGCTACTTTTTGGGCAATAAACACGATAAACTGCGCCACGAAGCGACTTAGCCAGTAACTGATGAGCAGCGAAGCAATAAGTATTAAGAGCGACCGGTAGGGGTTACTCTGCGTGAAGAAGTTAGACAGTTCACGGCCTGCCCGCTCGAAGAATTGATCGTTCATCTCTTTTATTGTATCAAATTCACCCGAGATTCAAAGTGACGATACCCCTTGAAAAAACCATAAGCTTAAAGCTATAATACGGACAAGATTAATCGTAGAGGGGGCCGCCGTACCACCACAAGGTGTACTCGGAGAGCGTAATGAACATACTGATGCTTGGGTGGGAGCTTCCGCCACACAACAGTGGTGGACTAGGCGTCGCTTGTTATTACATGAGCAAAGCGCTGGCGCTGGCTGGTTCCTCCATCGATTTTGTTCTGCCCTATTCTGCTGAGCACCCCGATACATCTTTTATGCGGATACACACAGCTACGAAGCTTGGCCCTCTAGAACGAAACGGCCTTGGGGCGTACGACGCGTCGGGGTCAATCACAGATGCCTTACACCGAAAATCTGGGGAAGGTTTGAACGATATTCGTGATGTCCAGGCTAAATATATCGAATTTGTTGAATCTCACGTCAAACACAGCAAGCCCGACGCTATTCACGCGCATGACTGGCTAACAATCGAAGCGGGCATTAAAGCCAAAGAAATCACTGGTGCACCACTTGTCGTACATGTCCACGCGACCGAGTTTGACCGCGCCGGTGGGTACGGCAATCCACTAGTTCACGAAATCGAGGAACAAGGACTACTGATGGCTGACCGAATAATCGCCGTGTCCGAAATTACTAAAGGACTAATCGTACACCGCTACCGAATTCCGGCCGACAAAGTCGAAGTCATGCACAATGCGTTTGACGCTTCAGTAATGGCCGGCTATAACTACGACGACCAAACCTATAAATATCTTGAGTACCTTAAGGGCGAAGGCTACACGGTCGCCGCAACAATCACGCGGTTTACGGTTCAAAAAGGACTGATTCACTTCATGAGGGCGGCCGCACGAGCATCGGAACGGTATGACAGGTTAGTATTTCTGCTTGCTGGCGACGGTGAGCAGCGCGATGAGCTGTTGCGGCTGAGCGCTGACCTTGGTATAGCTGACAAAGTATTCTTTACCGGTTTCGTGCGCGGCCAACGCTGGCGCGATGCATATACTGTTGCCGATATTTTTGTTATGAGCTCGGTATCCGAGCCGTTCGGACTGACAGCACTTGAAGCAGCCCACCACGACAACGCGCTTATTATTTCGAAGCAATCGGGAGTCGGTGAAGTTTTGTCGCACATTTTCCGTTACGATTTTTGGGATATCGACCGTCTGGCTGACCAAATGATCGCTATTGCCGCGTCTAATGGCTTGAAACAAACGCTAAAAGTGAACGTGAAGCGAGAATACACACGGCTTTCTTGGGATGATGTCGCGTCCCGTTGCCTGGCCATGTATCGCCGACTTCTTCATGGGGTAGCCGCGTGAGCAAGAAAGGCATTACGCTTTACCTTCATGTGCACCAACCGTGGCGTGTTCGTGACTATTCCGTGTTCGACACCGCGCAGCACCATGACTATTTCGACGGTAATCACGATAACGACCGGAATAATCGACGCGTGTTCGAAAAGGTAGCTGAAAAATCATACCGGCCAATGAACCGGCTGCTGCGGCAACTACTCGAGCGGCACCCTGATTTCAAACTATCACTCAGTATTACCGGTACGTTCGTCGAGCAGGCCGAAGCCTATGCACCTGACGTGCTTGAAGACTTCAAAGGCCTTGTCAAAACAGGACGGGTCGAAATCGTATCGGAAACATACTACCATTCACTCGCCTTCTTTTATTCACGCTCTGAGTTTGACCGTCAGGTAGCACAGCACCGGGAAATGGTTGAACGGGTTTTTGGCGTCACCCCCACGGCGTTCCGTAACACGGAACTTGCATACAATGATGAGCTGGCCGTATGGGCTGACCAAGCAGGATACAAAGCCGTACTTTCCGAAGGTTGGGATCCTGTCTTGGGCGGTCGCACCCCAAATGCTGTTTACCGACCAGCTGGCACCGAAAATATTTGCCTGCTCACAAAAAACTACCGCTTAAGCGACGACGTAGCATTCCGATTCGGCAACAAAGCCTGGGAACAGTGGCCGCTCCACGCTGATTCTTACGAACAATGGCTCAACGCTGCGCTTGATGGCGGCGACACGATCAACCTGTTTATGGACTATGAAACATTCGGTGAGCATCAATGGGAAGACACGGGAATCTTTGACTTTTTCGGTGACCTAATAGGGCGCTGGTCGAGCCGAGACGACGTATCGTTCTATACCGTTACCGAAGCTGCTGAAGCATTCGAACCGCGTGGCGAAGTATCGATGCCATATACCGTCACCTGGGCCGATACCGAACGAGACCTCACCGCATGGTTGGGTAACGGCATGCAGCAAGAGGTTATGCGCTATTTGTACAACCTGGAGCACGACATCATTCGCTCTGGCGATATGTTGCTCATTTCGGATTGGCGGAAGCTTCAGACATCCGACCACGTTTATTACATGTGTACTAAGTGGTTCAAAGACGGCGATGTACACGCCTACTTTAGTCCGTATGACTCACCGTACGACGCGTTCCTATATGTCATGAACACTGTGCGAGACCTGCGCTACCGCCTGATGGCTTACCATTCAAGCTCTCATGGAGGCTTCTGATGGGGCGGCCAATACTTCTTTCTAACGGCGAACTTCATGTTGGCCTGAACCAATTCGGGTTGGTCCACGACCTATACTTCCCCTATGTAGGGTTCGAAAACCACAGCGCAGGCGCAAATCTTCGACACAAAGTAGGAGTATGGGTTGATGGAAAAATTTCTTGGCTCGACGATGGCACATGGCGTATCCGAATGCATACTGCCAGCGGCGCGCTGATTGGCCATACGAGGGCGCATAACCCAGCAATTGGAATTATTCTTGAGTTCGACGATGTCATTGACACTTCTGTCAGTGTGTTTATTCGCAATATTCATATCGTTAACGCCACGGATCGTCAGCGGGATATCCGTTTGTTTATGCACCAGGCGTTCGCTATAGGTGATTCACGCAGCAACACCGACACAGCGCAGTACCTGCCAGACAGTAACGCGCTACTCCATTACCGGGGGCGACGAGCATTTGTTATTGGCGGTGAGTATGCTTCCGGCGATCCGTTTGATCAGCATTCTGTTGGAATATTCGGTATCGAAGGCCGCGAAGGAACCTACCGCGACGCCGACGACGGAGAGCTAAGTGGCAGCAATGTGGAGCATGGCCGTGTTGATTCAATCATCCGGTTTTCTATGGACATTCCCGCACACGAATCTGCTCGGACTCACTACTGGATGGCCGCTGGAACGTCCACCCGCGAAGCTCTGTATATTCATAAGTCCGTCCAGGAGCATGGGCCGGAACATTTCATTAACGCGAGTGCGCAGTGGTGGTATGAATGGCTTGAACCAGTTAGGGCTGCCAGCAAGGTAATAGAGCCCGAGTTTCGAGCCTCATTCATCCATAGCGCTATGGTCGTTAAGGCGAATATAGACAAACGTGGGGCGGTTATTGCCACCACCGACACATCCATGCTGAACTATGCACGCGATGCGTATGCGTATTGCTGGCCGCGCGACGGAGCGTTCGCCTTATGGCCCCTCATACGGCTCGGGTATACGTCAGAACCTCTGCGTTTTTTCGAATTCTGTCGGCGCGCGCTACATCAATCAGGCTACCTAATGCACAAATACCTTGCGGATGGTTCGCTAGGTTCAAGCTGGCACCCATATGTTCACGGCGATATCAGCGCACCTCCAATTCAAGAGGACGAGACTGCCCTGACACTCTTCATGTTCAGCCAATATTACGGCATCCAGAAAGACCCGAAACTACTAGCCGAGTTTTACGACAGCTTTGTTAAAAAAATGGCGGACTTTTTGGCCGATTACATCGACGAATCAACTTGCCTACCTAAGCCGTCATACGACCTTTGGGAAGAAAACTTTATGACCACGACCTATACTACGTCCGTCGTGTATGGTGCTTTGCTGGCAGCTGCTGAACTAGCTGAAGTTGCTGAAGATTCTGATTCTGCCGTCAAGTGGCGTTCGGCGGCCGATGATATCCAGCAGGCGGCGCATAAGCACTTATACAACAAATCACGGCAAGCGTTCTATAAGGGAATTCGTTACGAAAACGGAAACCCAGATTTCGATGGAACGGTCGACAATTCCAGCTTTTTCGGAGCGTTCATGTTTGGTCTGTTCAGCCTAGAGAGCGACGAAGTTAAGAATAGCTTCATGACGCTCAAGAACACTTTCAAGCTCGGTGAGCGTGGCTTTGGTATACCCCGCTATGAAAACGATAATTACCACCGCACTCGCCGTGACTCGTTAGGGAACCCATGGTTTATTACTTCACTATGGGCTGCACAATATGCTAATGAAACAGGCGACGACGTATTGGCGCATGATATTGTCGGCTGGGTCAGGTCTATGACTGATGAATCTGGTATGCTCGGCGAACAGATCGACCCGGATACCGGCGCATCCGTATCGGTTTCACCCTTGGTATGGACACATGCGGAGTATATGGCAACGCTGCTTGATATGAGTGACCGAAAGGCTGGTAAGTAGCATGGGTAAGCTCAGACACATTGTGCCGAGGGGTCTGCTGCCATCAACACAAGCGGTTAGGCGCATGGTGATAGAATTTGCTGACCGGTCGGGCATGGTGTATTTTGGCTACGTTAGCCAGCGTACTGACGAGCACCAGATTGTTCGTGGTCTGACTGTCAGTACGGACCACGTTGATGATCATTATTGTATCGGTACGTATGATCAGTACGACGTCATGTTTGTAGAGCGTTCGGACGAACTGAAGTCAGGTAAGCGACATACTTGGCATATTATGGAGTTCGACCTTAAGTCGACAGCCGATATTCCACATTTTTTCATCGGCTCTTCCAAGCACGGCCAGGGATTTCACGAACTACTTGGAACAAAATATCCAGCACTCCACGCCATGACCCTTGGCGCTACTGCAGAATACCCCGCAAGCTTTACATCGTATTTCAGCTCGTACGTTACACCCGCGCATTTGGTTGTCATGGAGCGTCTGATTACCCCTGAAATCGCCGAAACCATAGCCGACCACTTCAAAGGAGTGGTCATGGAAGTTACCGAGCAGGCACTTTACCTTTATTCTGAAAAGTCCCACCTAACAGCTGATCTGCTCGACACCATGCTACAAAATGGCGTGTGGCTAGCGAAACAAATCGATCAAAATAGCCGGCACATTTGACTGTACCGGCTATAACTGCTGGGCTAACCAGATTAGCTCTTGCGAGCTTTAACTTCGTTACGTCCGAGGTTCTTCTTGGTTTCGACGTATAGGGCGTGCTTACGAGCAATCGGATCGTACTTTTTGATCTCGATCTTATCTGGTGTATTCTGCGTGTTCTTAGTGGTGTAATACGTGCGGTGACCGCTCAGTTCACTGACCAGACCAACTAGCTTGCGTTTTGTATTCTTCTTCGCCATTTCGCTCTCTTTAGATTTATTATCTTAATTATTATCATTATAGCACAATTTTTGTAATTATGCTAGTGGTGCATAAAAATGGAGCCATCGTCGGGGCTTGAACCCGA
>ERZ761597.39-NODE-39-length-41443-cov-5.180052_pt1 | contig 41443 bp, 43 predicted proteins | sample MGYA00433093_ERZ761597 | MGnify/ENA primary metagenome ERZ761597 (study PRJEB28899, sample SAMN03785557) | bioreactor sludge metagenome | biome: EBPR Sludge; feature: EBPR Bioreactor; material: 0.22µm filtered reactor supernatant | place: Saint Lucia: Queensland... | reverse complement strand
ACCACGCAGCCGTAGCGGCACGTTCTCGATGGTCCGTACGTTCATGGTCACGTCTTCGCCGACCCGGCTGTCGCCCCTTGTCACCGCGCGAACGAGAAGTCCGTCTTCGTAGATGAGCGCGCAGGCCAGGCCGTCCATCTTGATATCGCAGAAGAATTCGTGCTTCGCACCAGGCAGCAGCTTATCCATTCGGGTGATCCACGCTTTGACTTCAGATTCATCAAAGACGTCGTTCAGGCTGATCATCGGCACAAGGTGCTCGACTTTCTTGAACTTATCGAGAGCGATGCCTGCGACACGCTGCGTTGGACTATCGGGCGTGACGAGGTCCGGATGTTCGGCTTCGAGCGTTGATAGTTCGTGCTTCAGACTGTCGGCGGCCGCCTCGCTCATCGTCGATTCGTTCAGTACATGATAGTGATAGCGGTACTCATCGATGAGTTTGCGCAACTGATCAATCCGTTCCTTAGGCCGGAGCTGCGTCATCTTCGACCACCTTCCTGTAAAGCAGATACACATACGCAGCCGACCATACGACGATGACCGAGCTTACCAACATGATGACGAGAGGTACGATCGGGACATTAGCGATCGGTGGGATGATACCGGATAGAAACCGTTCGAGCAGAATGGCCGGCAGCACGACCATGATCCATGCCAACACGTTGCCGGACGCCAGCCACGCTAGCCGAAGGATAAGCCGTACCCGTCGTGACGTGACGATATCACCGGCGGCACGTATCGCCCGCCACGGGTACATGCCTGGTAGGGTCACGATAATGAGTGCCATGAAGGTACCGACAGCCCAATAGGCCGAAAGCACTACCAGAAGCGCGACCGCCAATGATATGATCATGGCGATCAGCCCGGATTCGAACAGGTTGGTACTGGCCGCGCTGTTCGCCACGATGACTGCCAACGTCGCTGGCAACAGCTGTACCAAAAGTATCAGCAGTACGATGGCCGTTCCTACGATTGGACCGCCCGCGTCATACAGACCGTCCCTGAGCCGCGGTCGCTTACCTGACAATATCGCCCTGAGCAGCCAGACGGCCGTCAACCAGGTCAGCAGGAGGATCAGGGCGGAATATATCTGCTGTGCATCGGTCAGCTGCGGGCTAAGACTGCCCGACAGTCCGGAAAGCAATAGCAGGCCGGCCTGTCCGAGGTTCCCCCACCCGCCGGTGAACAATTCGCTACCCGTATCGTCCAGTAGCTGTGACAGTTGGTCGTAGGCGCTCTGGGAAGCCAGCCCGACCAATAGCGCGCCCGCTATACCGTAGAACAGGATCAGGCCGATGAAGAGTCGACGATGGGCGTTCAGCATGCGCGCCACCGATAATGTGAATGCCCAGTAGCCGGGTAGCTCAAGTGAGCGTGTATGATCGCGCTTTCTCGTCAGGCGGAAGCTCCGGTGAGGGCGTCGATCAAGATATGCCGTATACGTTCGCTTCAAGCTTTTCCGCGCTGCCAGGATTCGGACACGCATACCCGTGTCTGCGGGCTTCGGATTCTTCGGGCGGTTCGCTCTGCCTGCCATATGCTTCTTTTCCGATACCGTCAGAACGTACGCCCCATCGACCGCAGCCGTGCGACACGATCTTCGATCGGTGGGTGGGTGCTGAACAGTTTCGCGAGGCTGGCGCCTTTGAGCGGACTGGCGAAGAACAGGTGGGCGGTACTGCTATTCTGGCGCTTCATGGCAGTTCCGGCGGCACCAAGCTTCTCGAGCGCCGAAGCCAGGGCGTCAGGGTCCCGGGTAGTCAGCGCGCCGCTGGCATCGGCCAGGTATTCGCGCTGACGCGAGACGGCTGCCTGCACTAGGACGGCGACGAAGGGAGCCAGAAGTGCCGCAACGATACCCAGCACCAGGAAGATCGGGTGCGGCGCATCATCTCCATCGCCACCGAACCACATCATGCGCAGGAACGCATCCGCGATCAGTCCGATGGCGCTGACAAGGCCGAAGACTATCATCATCACCCGGATGTCATAGTTCTTCACATGTCCCATCTCGTGGGCCATGACGGCTTCGAGCTCGCGGTCGCTCATCAGATCGATGATACCTCTGGTTGCCGCCACGTGGGCATGCTTCGGATCGCGGCCAGTCGCGAACGCGTTCGCCGCCCGATCATCTATGACATACACCTTGGGCATCGGCATGCCTTCGGTGATCGCCAGGTTCTCGACGATACGGTACAGTCGTGGCTCGTCGGATTTTTTAATTTCCTTCGCACCATTCAAACTTAGAGCAAGCTTAGCTGCCGCGAAGTACTGAAAAAGCGTGTAGACGGCCGCACCGGCGATCGTACCCCAGAATATGCCGATGCTGCCGTAGACCTGTGAGAATATGTAGCCGATACCTGCGATGAGCAGCACGAACACGCCCATTATGAGCAGCGTATTGCGCTTGTTCGCGGCGATAGCGTTATACAAGACGGCTCTCCTAGAACTTCACGTCGACCGGCTTCTCGACGGACGCCATGTCTTCGACTTCGAAGAATTCCTTGTTCTTGAATCCGAACATGCCGGCAACGACGTTGGCCGGGAACTGCTGGATGCGAGTGTTGAGATCACGTACGCCGCCATTATAGAAGCGCCGGGCAGCTTGAATCTTATCTTCGGTATCGACCAGCTCGTTCTGAAGCTGCTGGAAGTTCTCACTAGCGCGAAGCTGCGGGTAGGCTTCCGATACGGCAAATAGGCTCTTGAGGGCCTGCTCGAACTGATTTTCAGCTTGCGCGGTCGCTGCCGGACCCTTTTTGGTGGCCTCGAGCACGTTCGACCGTGCTTCGGTCACGTCCTGGAACACCTGCTTCTCGTGCGCGGCATATCCCTTTACGGCCTCCACGAGGTTCGGTATCAGGTCGGCGCGTCGTTTCAGTTGGACGGTGATATCACTCCAGGCTTCCTGGACACGCACGTTCAGCTGTACCAGACCGTTGTACGTGGCCCATACGAAGATGGCGATCACGACCAGAAGGCCTATCACTACCCATAACAGAATGCTCATTTATCACTCCTAACCTTAGATGCTGTTGGTGTCATTATTATACCAATTCCGGCTGCAAAATCACAGATTGACACGCTGCGGGATTTGCTTGAATCGCGAAACGTTGTTAAAATAATATTGTACTGTTCGTTCCTTAAGAGAGGTGATATGCATGTCTGATCTTTTCAGGCAGCTGCTCGAGACGGCGCAGACGCTTCTCGAGGGCATGTTCGGTTTCCTCGGCGTAGTGGGCCGTGACGGCAGCGGCCGTCTGGTCTCGGCGGTGCTGCTGCTCCTGCTGGGCGTCGTCTTGGCACGAGTATGGGGCAGCCGTTTGGGCTACGTCGTCACGAGCTTCGTGTTCGCTAGCGCCGTCTTCGCACTGGTCCGGGGCCTGGGTGGGTCCGCCGAGCTCGGTACCCTTCTGGGTGCCGTCATCGTCGGGGTCATGACCGGACGGGTCGCGCTCGACGCGCTGAAGCGGCGTTCGTTCGGTTGGGCAGCGTTCGGCTCCATCCTGGCGGTGATGTCAATCTTCGCCGTCCTGTCGCTTACCAACAGCAGCTTCCTTGACGGACAGCTGCCGCGCGACGCGCGGCGGATGACCGCAACCATCAAGGTCTTCGTGTCGAACTTCGTCGACGCGGCGACCGACGGTCTGAAGGACGAGCGCAAACCAGACCGCACCGACAAGCAGAACCGTCAGCGTTGATCAAGCGCCGACGGGCAGTACCGCGTACGACACGCCTCCGACCTATGGGTACGGACGGCGTGTCGTACGCACATCCAGTCATCAATCCAAACGGACTCCCATTCGGGAGTCCGTTTATCATGATGTCAATCTGGTACGCGGGGCGGGACTTGAACCCGCACGCCTTCTCAGGCAAGGGATTTTAAGTCCCTCGTGTCTACCGATTCCACCACCCGCGCAAATACGAAATGGAGGCACGTACGGGAGTTGCACCCGTCTAAACGGTTTTGCAGACCGCTGCGTAACTGCTCCGCCAACGCGCCATGTCCTCAAGTTTGGTGCGCCACATCGACTTGTCGTGGAACACCCTAGAACCTAGTCTGGTTCTGATGTATCAAAAACTAAGTGATCTAGGCTGGGTATATTATAACGGAGAAATTCATATTGTCGAGCCTGAAACAGAGGAGAGCCAGCATCATGTTTAGTGAAAGCACTCTCTACAATCAAGATACGTTCTATAAGGCGTTCATGCGTGACCTGCTGCTCAGTAAAGATGAAGTGATTATCGAGAGTCCATTCATCACGGAAAAGCGTATGAGGACACTCCTACCTATCTTCACTAAGCTACGCAGCCGTGATGTGCGTATAGTCATAAATACTCGTAATCCAAACGAGCATGACGGGGACTATTATTATCAAGCACTCGACGCCATCTACGAGTTGCAAACACTGGGTGTCACAGTGCTTTATACCGCCGGTCATCATCGCAAACTGGCAATACTTGACCGTAAGGTAGTTTATGAGGGCAGCCTCAACATATTATCGTTTAATGACAGTTGTGAGATAATGAGGAAAATAGCATCGGAGAAAGCGGCTAAACAGCTATGTGCGTTTATCGCTATTGACCGATATGCGAGGAGTAAATAATTATGACAGATTTCAAAGAATACGAAGCAAACCAAGAAGACATTGATAAAGTCGTTGCCTACTTGAAGACAATCGACCCCGAACATGCAACACCCCAAGATGCTATCGACTTCTTGACGCAATATCAAGAGAAGTTTCATCGACTCGGCACGGTATTGACTGACGATGAGATGAAGCAACTATACGATGAGTTTGCTGAGTCTCGTAACAACAGCTAGAGTTCATCAATCATTGGTTCACTTGTAGGCTGGGGCTTTGATTTAGCCCCAGCCTTTTTATTCTTTTCGACACTAGGCTTGCTTGGTTTTGGCTGCTCTTTTTCTTGCTCTACGATTTCTTGCTTTTTCGCAAACACCGACCGCGAATGTTCGACAATGGCGGTGCGTATCCTGATATTGCCATCGTCTGCCAGTAGTAGTGTCTGCCCTGATAGTGGCTCTTGGGCTTTAACAGCCGACAATTTGGCATAAAAGTTAAATGCTGGCAGATTGCTTATCTCACCCTGCTCAATGTAGGGACTAAATAGAGGTAACAACACCCTCTCATCTTGTGGGTTACCTGTTCTAAAGGTAATGACTGTACCGACGTTTGCCATGATGATGCTTACCATCTGTTGATCGCTCTGCTGAGAGGTAGATTGCTCGGCCATCGTCAAGAATAGCTTATATTTTCGAGCCTCAGACAGCATTTGTACGAAGCTGGTTGTAGCAAAGTTCTGAAACTCATCTACATAGAGGTAGAAAGGGCGACGCTTCGACTGTTCCAGTCGAGCGCGACGCAGACTTGCGAGCTGAAGCTTCGCAAGTACGGTTATTCCAAACAGTTCTGACGTATCTTCACCGAGTAGACCTTTTGAAAAGTTACAAATCAGTATCTTGCCATTGTTAATGATGTCATCAAAATCAATTGTGGATTTTGGCTGCTCAAGTATCTGCCGCGCACTCGCTGAGAATAGGAAGCGGCCAATCTTGGCAGTGATACCAGCCGCCATTTTGACTTTCTGCATGTCACCAGCCTTGCCGATCTCATTTTTCCAAAAGTTAATGAGGTTTTTATCTTCGAGTGTCTTGGTGATACTTTTGCGATACTTTGGGTCATTCAATAGGTCGAACACAGTAAATAGTGTCGGGTTTTCGACTGTCAGCGCTGTTTGTATGGTGTTTCGCAGGACATACTCGATACGATGGCCGCCAGTATCTTCATCACTGAATATCTTGCGGAATACCGAGATGACCGACTCGGTAATAATGTCTTTTTCGCGCAGCAGCTCATTGCCAGTAAGCCCAGGCGATAGTTCGAGCAAGTTTAACCCTATTGGGTATTCGAGATCATCAGGGTTGAAGTAAATGACATCTTTGACTCGCTCTGGTGGTACATGACGCAGGAGCGTTTCGGCCATATCACCGTGCGGATCGACGACAGCAATACCTTTATCACCCTGCATGTCTTGGACGATCTGATATTGCAGTAAAGTTGTTTTACCGTTACCCGTACCTCCGATAATGTACTCATGGCGTTCGCGCTCCTGCTCGGTCAAGCCTATCAGTGTGGAGGAGTTATGATGAATGTTCTCGCCAATAACCACATCAAACTTGCTACCGGATTTGAGCGATACTGGTGCTGGCAGTGTCTTACTGAGCGAGGTGATGAGGTTATCAGTCTTACTCACTTGGCTCGATGGGAAATGATAGAGGCTTGCGAGTTCGGTTGAAGCCAAAATAAGCCCAGAACGGCGCGACAATGATGGCAGCCGGTTCACAGCATTACGCCAACGCAACTTATTGATGATCGGCAGTGAAGCTTTCGCTTTAATTGATTGGTACGGTGGCACGCTATAGCCATCGAGGGCAGATTTCAGCGCCGAGATGTGTGCGGCAGCATCTGGACTTTTTACAAGAATACGCAAGCTGGCCTGAAAAAGCGGCCGTGTTACTTTTTGGTGCATGGTCTCCATAAGTTCAAGCTCAAAGGCGCTTAGTGTTCGCGACGGTCTATCATGAGTGGTTATGCGTGCCTGTTGCTGTACTGTGCGTGATTTAGAACTGTAGTATTCTTTGTGGCCGAAAGTCGTACCCATATAAACTTCACCGGCTAGATCAGTTAGCCCAGATGAGGCTTTGCCAAAGATATTCGTAAAACGTCCGAGTAGCGTCAGCTGCTTGCCACTGACTTGCTGCAAGATATTTTCGTTACCGAGAATCTTATGTGAAAGTATGTCAGCTTCGCGCAAACGAACCGGCATGGCAACGATTTGTAGCGTAATTTCTTCGTCATCACTAAGCTTTGTCATCGCGCCGGTGACATAACTAAGTGGGTCGTGTTGCTCGAATACAGACGTTAAAGTGAGCGGTAATACATAGTGTTCAGTTTCTTTGAATTCAATAATTTTATCTACTTCACTAATCTCGCGTTCAATTTCTTTAACTTTTGAATCAGGTATATATGATGTGATAACTTTCTGTGTATTCTTTGAGCGTGTTTTCTCGACTTGGAGCAAGTAGCGAATACCGTCTCTCCGTGTTGAAACAATCTCAAAACTCATCACTGGCGAGCGATTATATAGCTTATCTTTTAGCTGCCGTGCAGCGCGTGCGCCATGTATGACCGAAAAGAGCTGCTCGGTAGCCTCTGGTGTCTTGGCAATATTGGCTGGTGGTGTGATTTCGAGCCAGGCCATATCACGATGTGACAGATGGCGACGGTTGAAAAGAGTGAGAACAAAGATTGCTATAAAGTATGTAGCGACAATAGCTACTAGAACGATGGTGATAGGTTGCCAGTGTTCAATGATGGATTCAAGATAGGCTTTGGTGTCCATGCTTCTCCTTTCTTGCCATATATAAAGTTGTAATACTGCGCTGAGTCTTTGGAGAATGTACGCTGTGACACTACGTTTAGGTGCGGCGCGTTCATCTCTGATATTGTCCAATCGCCAGTCTTATCATCGACCTTAATGACATAGGCAACGTGACCCCATTCTCCCTCATCGGTTTGGAAGACTGCATTGACGGCTGGGGTATGATTTACCTCGTAGCCATCGGCGCGAGCACGATCATCCCATGTGTTCGCATTGCCCCAAGTCGTCGGTATCGGTGTGCCAGCCCAAAGACGCATCGCAAAAGCCCAATAGGTGCAGTTTCCCCATGCATAAGTGTCGCCAGGCACCTCACCGCCCATATAGAAGCCTTGCGTCTCGGCGGCTTTGGCGTCTGGCGTACCGGCAAGAAAGCTCAAGACATCAGTGCCCATCGACATGACCGCCATGAATGGTAGCGATAGGATAACAACTAGCGTCGCTAATACGACCGCAATCGTTCGTTTTGGATTGTAGCCAGCTACACCAAAGACAACGATGCTTGGGTTCACGCGTAAATCTCCGTGGGGTTTGTCGTAATGAGTGGATGCTCTTTATCTGCGGCCACTACTCGTACCGCAACATGGTTTTGGTCAGCAGCAATCAATGCGTCACCACGCTCGCATGTCAGCAAGAAACTCTGTTCGTATTCACTGAGATTAAACTCATCGACAACACCACGAATAGTCGTAGTGTCTTGTCGCATTAGAATACGCAAGGCACTCTGCGAGGCGATAGCGCGGCCGTATTCGCTATGCAAAAAGTCATTGGCTTGTTGCGAGATGATCGAAACACCAAGGTAGTATTTACGCGCTCGACGGACTAGCCCTGCCACGAATCGAGCACTTTGCTCGTGTTCAAGTAGTAACCAGCCCTCATCAATCACGAGCAGGCGTTTTTCGGGACTAGCCATAACTTGATTCTTAACGAAGTTAGAGATAATGAGCATCATGATTGGTCGCAAGTTGCTCGCCATATCCTTGATATCAAAAATCACCAGTCGATTATCTAGTTCGATATTGGTATGTGAATTAAATACGCCAGCCAACGAGCCAGAGATATATCGCTCTAGTCGTTCACAAAGCTGTAGTTGTCCAAGGTCATGTAGCTCTGCGTACAAATCTTGTAAGCGCGGTTGTGACTTCTTTGCTTTCTTGTACACCTTTAGGATAGCGCGGTCTACCGCTGCTTTTTCTGATTTGTCCAAGCCCTCGGCCATCAAGCCGATGACATCGGTGAGGTCTTGAATATGCTCAGACAAATCGTCTTTTGAATGGAACGTCGTCGCCAGATCGAACGGATTTATCTTGTCTTTGCTTCGTGTTGATAGCTTGATATATGTACCGTCAACAGATTCTGATAGGTTCTTATACTCGCGCTCTGGATCAATGACGATAACTTTTGTGCCTTGCATGAGTTGACGTAATATCTCAACCTTGGTGGTGTAGCTTTTGCCTGAGCCAGACTGTGCAAACGTGATTGAATTGGCGTTATGAAGGCTAAAGCGGTCGAGAATAACGAGTGAGTTATTCGATTTATTTACTCCGTACAAGATGCCGCTTTCTTGCACCAACTCAGATGACATAAATGGAAATGTGAGCGCGGCACTTGAGCTATCGAGGTTTCGTTTTTGCCCGAGTTGATCTTCGCCTCGCGGCAAAATGGACTGTAGGGCTTCGAGCTGCTGATACCTTGCAACTTTTGAGTAAAACAATCGTGCCGACATTGTAGCTTCGAGTAGCTTCGTCGTCTTATTAAGCTCTTCAAGGTTATCGGCGCGGATACTGACGTAAATCGCCATCTGGAAAAGCTTTTCTTGGCCACGTTGGATCTTGTCGCGCAGCTCAATCGCTGAATCGAGCGGATCGGTAATTTCAGAACCGACAATCTTACCGGCTCTCATCATAGCCCTCTTCGTACTCTCAAGCTCAGTTATTTTACGGTGCAGTTTTGGTAAGGCGGATGTTGCGCTCACTTCATGCAGGTGGTAGCTGATATCTGAGTCGTGATTAAAGTTGATGAGGCTATCCATCCAGCCGGAATTAGCTACAAACGGATAACCAGAAATGTAGAGAGTGCGCATGTATATACCGTCGATGCACAAGTAGTCGATGTTTTCTTCTAGCCCAGCGTAAGACAACGCGTCTATTGCATCTTGTTCACCGAAAGCAATCGTCAACTCCTTTTGTTTATCAAGTCTCGCTTGCTTCTGCTTCCTGATGGGCGCAGTTATTGGGGTAACGACTTTTTGTCGTAGTTCGTTCAACTTTGCGAACTTATTTGGTTTTTCGAGTTTTGCTTTTACCATTATCTTCTCCTTTCTGTATAAGGGCGGTGTGTATCATCTGTAGTGCTTGCTCGGTCAAAGGTTGCAGTTTGGCTTGTGACGGACTGTAGAAGCTGTAGAACAAATCCAGAGCCTCAAGACTATCGAGTTGATCGGTATACATACCAAGTCGCGACATACCTTTTGAGACAATATCGAGTTTGATCTTGAGCTGCTCCTCGATTAAGTCAAAATCTCCCTTACCCGTAGGCTTGTACGGCACAATGATATAAAAGTGTCGCGTCAAAATCTTGTTAGTTGTGATGAGCGAGCGGATAAACGCATCGTAGTTTTTAAGCTGAGTACGGTAGATTGGTACTTTTTCGCTATCGAGTCGCTCTTTGAGATCATCGAGATATTTATCCATATCAATTTCTCGGGTGCGTACAAGAATTTGTAAACTTGTACCGACCGAGTTGAGGAAGCTTTCGTAAGTGTCGATGATTGCGTCTTGCTCTTCTTCGCTACGCAGTTCAAAGTTGAGTGATGATACCTGTAAGATTGCTCGATATTCGTTATTTGGCAGCATCAAGATGCCATCTCGCACACCCTTGATAGCTATTTGGTGGCGTGCCGAGGTTTTACTTTTCGATTTCTGTAAGGCGAACATTCAGGCCTCCTTTCTTGGTTGTTTCAAAGCGGAACTTAGCGGCCGGATTCTCAATCGTCATCAGGACTTTGGCGGTTTCAGGTGTATTGAGCCTCGGTCGTGTCATCCGTTCTTCTTTTACGTTCTTTACCTTCTGTTCTATTTTTGGCTCGACAATCGGCGGATAGTCCTGTCGGAGTGCTGTGGTATTTTTGTTAAACAGATAGTATTTCGGTCGGACATTATAGCGAAGTATTGTCACAAGCCATAAGGCAATGATCTTACCTTTGATGCGAATAGCGAGAATGCAACAAACAAACGCTAGAATGGCCATGACGACGTACTTGTAGAGCGCACTACCCATGAATGGCGGTAATAGAGCGAACAGTCCTGCACTGACGAACACTGGAATAATCATTAGAAGCATTTGTGAGAAGCCAAGATTGCCGATGATTCGGTCTTCGACAGTTGTGACTTGTGCTGGAACGACCGTTACTTTCATAACGTCTTGTCCTTACTGTTATTCTTTGGGATACCCTTGGCTGGTACGCGAGTCACGGTCACTTTTGGTGCTTCGTACGTTGTGCCAGTTTTGGGCGTGGTCTTAGGATTTGGAGTTGCGGTATGAGTAATCTCGGCCGTACCTTTCTTATTTGAATAACTGATACTTTGTGTTTTGCCGGTACGAACGGCTCGCGCTTCAACACCGGAGAGTGCCCGAGCTTTCTGGGCACTGTCAGTCTTCGAGCGAATCGTACTAGCGGCGGCGCGACCCTTGCCAGTCATGTAGCTAACTCCGTTGATAAACTGACCGCCAAGCTTGCGCATGTTTCGAGACCCCATACTTACGTAGCTGAATTGCATCATGATACCCTGAGTCTTAAGTAGCGCGAGGATAGTCGCAAACCCGACGACGATCGCCATGAGCGTATTTGGAACATCGTTGCCGCTACTTGGTGCCATGCCCGTAAGAAGTGACGCTGCAAGCTGTAAGATAACGACATGGACAAATAGTACGAAGATGGTTGTCAGGTACGTTTTAATAGCAGTCTCGGCGAAGTCCCGGAAGCCAGGTATGAGCCAGACTAAGGCAATTAGAGGCGACAATACCGCACCGATATAGAGTGTCACCAAGCGTCCGACATAGTAGACGAGCAAGATAACCGAGAGAACGACAAATGCCATCATCATGAGCAGTGCTGCCAATCCCTGACTTCCGGCCTGTTTTACTACCTCTGTTAGAGCATCCTAAACACTTGATGTGCCGGAAACCTTTGTGATGGCAGTAATAAGTGCATTGGATAGCTCAATGACGCCATCAATGAAGAAAATTGACGTATTCATAACAAGGAACACGAGCCCGATACGCGGCAGAAGGTGCTTGAACTCAATCTCATCGAACCCAAATGTTGAAGCGCTCATGACATGAAAGCCGAGCAGTGCAACTATCACAATAAAGAGGACGTCACTAATTCCCACCATAGCTAACCAAAAGTTAAATACGCTCTGATTGTCGGCCATGAGCGGCGTAGACTTCGTGAAGTAGTCGAGCGCTCCTAAGAACGGTTGTGCCACCGCCTGTATGATGTTATTGAGGAACCCCGTAACTGCTTTGATGAGAATATCTATCAGGCCATTCCCGACATCGTTTGGCTTTACCTCTTGAAGACTTGGGAGTGTTGCGTTGCTTACATCCTGTGGTGAACCGTAGGCGTTAGAGAGAATTGAAACGAGTGTTGCGGCAGCCAGCACAATCACAAGACCAAGCACTGCGTTTTTCAGCACATGTTTGGCGTGATCCATCTGTTCAGGCTTGCCGCTACTTGTCATGTAGAGGTAGCCAGCGTTGACGATGAAAAATACGCAAGCAAGCGAAGCTAGTGCGGCCAGAACGTGAATCGTCGGCGTGACATAATCACGCATAGCAGAAACCGCGCCTGATGTCGCGGCGAGATACGTTAAGCCCCACATAGTGGCCTAACTCCCAAACGCCTGCGTCGCCAGTGTCGTTACGATATTAGCAAGCACAAATGCAGCAATCACGATCGCGAGGCCAATCGCAGACCATGTGAGTGTGCGTTTTGCCTTATCAAGCTGCTCAGGATTTCCTGAGCTAGTAATATAGGTGAATCCACCGGCAACAAAAAAGCCAGTTGCCACTAGACCGGCTAGTCCAGCGATAACCTTGATAACATTGCGTATAAAATCTTGAACTTGTGCTACGTTTGCGTCTGCGGCAAATGCTGGATGTGCAAGCACAAATGGCACTCCGAGTGTTACGACTAACGCTACGATAGATAATGTTTTTCTTGACCCCATTTTGCTCCCCTCGTTTCTTAGCTGCAATCCTCCCACTTAGCACAAAAATATCAGAGGTAGAGGCTTGCCACAAGACGGTACTTTCGAGATACTATATACCCCAAAAGTACCATAGAACCTTTAGAGTACCTGTTGTTTTCAGATAAGACACATGCGTTATCTGAAAACACTAGCAAAATGAAAAACTTATGCAAAAATCTTTTCGATTTGCACCGCATATATCATGGGCGTTTGTATTGTAGAATAGGTACATGAATCGTCAATTAGCATCTGAAAAAGTCGTAGTGTCAGCACCGTTATCATTTAGTGGTTCGGCGCAGCGTATCTGGAAAATCACTAATGTCGAGAATCCTATTGCAAAGATTGCGCTTGCACTCCTCGCAATCACACTGATTGCTTGCGCATGGATTTTTGTGCTTTGTTGGTACTTCGTAATGTATGTACTATTTGGCGTATTCTTCTTTGTATTCCGGCTGTTTACACGCGGTAGACGCAAGAATAAACGCGACAAGCTACGACATCGAGAAGTACTTGACGCCATTGAGCAACGTAAGCAACTCTAAATACAAACCACCAAAACAAGTTTGGTGTGACTTCGACTTTTCTGACAGAAAAATCGAAGTGGTAGATAATTCTATCGCTACCTTTGCTTATCGTATATTCTTTTAGCTTTGTGTATATTTTCGTGATGATTATCAAACCATGTTGCAAATTCTCGGGACAGTTTGAGCAGTTCAACCCCTATCTTAGTGAGCTTATATTCCACCTTTGGAGGCACAATCGGATAAATCGATCGCTCCACAATTCCAGTTCGTTCCATCTCGCGTAGAGTTTCGGTGAGCACTTTTTGAGTGATTCCAGGTAGGCCTCTTGCAATCTCTGAATGGCGCTTTGTGCCATCACTGAGCACCACCGCAATCCGCAGTGTCCATTTGCGAGCCAGAAGACCCACGGTATGATCGCGTAGTCGTTGTCTTGTACGTGCAGCCACAGAAAACCTCCTTTTGTGGCAGATTCGTTCAAACGCTAGGTGGGTCAACTATTTCGTTGAAGACCGACTTACTGCCAAACAAAAAGGCACTCCAAAGCTTTACCCTCGGAGCGCCTCAATCTAATACAAGACCCTTCAAAAATAAATGTAGCACATAAATTATCAGATGGTCAATGCTTGTTACACTTGAGCGCCGGACGTGACTCTTCTCAGTGCTTCGTATATTTCAACCATCGCGAGCGTATCAAGTCCGCAATACTTTAATAGATCGTCGAGAATCTTCTCTTTGTCGTTACGAGTGCCATCGAGAACGGCTTGCATCCAAAGCGCTTGCGCATTGCCGCCATTCTGGATATTGAGTTCTTTGTACGACAGTGATGGCACAACAACCGGAAGTACTTTTTTAATGCTTGCCGAGCCTTCAAAACGAGGATCGCTATACCAGCCGTTTTTTGGCTTGAACGGAATCATAAGATCAACGATGCGTTCATTGATAGCGGCCATAGCATCTGCAAACTCGGGGTTGAGCTGTCCAAGTGTTACGTTACAACTTTTCTCAAAGCTCATATTCCACGCAATGATAGAGCCATGATCTCCGATATCGTCTACAAGGTGTTGAGCAATCGGAAGCGATGGATCTGAGTTATCGCGGTGGAGGTACTCTTTTTGACGCAGCTCCCCATCTGGTGTATCAAGAATATGAAGTGAGTATTGCGAGGGTATTTGTTGATACGGACGTTGGCCATCGAAGTATGGCACAATGGCAGACATTGTTTCGTAGTCAAGGAAGTAGAGCGGATATTCTAGTTTGCTGAGAAATACTTCTATTTCGTGTTTTTGAATTGTCGGTTCGGCGTTTGAATAGTCTGGCTTTTCGACCGGTACAAGTGATTCATAGATTGTTTGCCACTCACGCTTATCTCCTAGCTTACTGAGAAAGATCGGGTTCGGGTCTGGCATGGCATCACTCTTCATCGTTTCGAGGGCAAGTGGCATGTTTGAGTCGGTAGATGAAGCAAGGTTGTGAACGGCAAGCGTTACGTCGTTAATCTTTGTCAGTTCCGTTGGGTTAATATCACCATGGCGTACGTATGCGTTATTGACATAGATTACAAAGATTTTACGAATCTTGAGTCCGTTAGCTTCAATAACGGCACGTTGGAAAGCAAGATCGTACAGATGTTCTTCTTTTACGCGAGTACTAGACTTGATTTCATAGAGGTCGATCTCTTTATCTCCGACGATGTTAATGATGTCAGGTAGACAGTTATATTCACCCCACACGAAACGTGATTGATAGAGAGTAGTATGGCCATCTAAAAGTGCTTGCTGCGTGCGCTCCGTAAGGCTGCCGTACTCGTCGAAATTGTTAAATCCGAGTGTGACACCATCCTCAAACAATGCCTCCGCGTAGGCCTCGAATTTGTGGCCTGCGTCAAAAGTAGCTTGAGTACTCTCGTCGATTGGTGGGAGCTTAGCTTCGTCATGCTTTTTGAGCCAGAGCCATGCTGGATGTTTCAGGAAGAGTATGTAATCTGACTTGGAAAGCTGCATCACTAATTCGCTTCTAGTGTAAGACTGTTTAGCCAAGGAATAACTGAATCATTATCAATACCGTTTTGTCTCAATATCTTTGCAATGTCGTAAGCATTGATTACAAGAATTGGGTGTCCATCTTCGATTATCTCTCGATACGCTTGCGAATGAACATAGCTTGTGGTTACTAGTATCCCAAATTGTCTGTATCTGAGTCTAGATATTAGGCGCGACATAGGCTTAACGCCTACAGATATATCCTCTGCGTAGCACTTGGCTTCTATGGCGCAGTCTACTAAAACTGGATTTTGAGTGCTTCCGATTCTATATTTTGCAGTTGCGTCACGACCACCGTCCCGCCAAGGTCTTGTTAGTTCAAATAATTCAAAATTTTTGTCCATTTTCTGTACAATTTTAGTCGCACACAACTCAAAACCAAACGGGTTGTCAGCGTAGTGATCCCTTATCTGTTGAATTAATTTTTGATCAACTAGGCTATCAGGTAGCTGTTGAGTCTTTGTTGGTATGTCAGTATTTTTTGGAGCTACAAGTGGCACTACTCCTTGCCGGCCGTCTTTTATAAATTTCTTCCAAGCTAGTGGCGCTAAGTTTATACTATTGGCGTGGTCACTTATTAGAGATGCAAGCCAATCTTTTGAAATAACTTCGTCTCCAGTATCAAGAATCGTGAAATATGCTTCATAGTTTTGAAATCTATTTCCATCCTTCGATCTCCAGATTGCATTTAACTCATGGTCAATCGGAATATTCGGGTTACCCGGAGCAGCAATCCCTAAGAACTTTGCATCAAACGCACGACCCGCCCACCGAAACACAAGTAGCGGAGGTATGTTTTGCCGTTCAACAGGGTTATCAATTTTAGAAAAAATATCTTGTAAATGCCGGTTACCTCTCTTAGGGGTGTCATGCAAGTCTCTGCCAGATGTGCGATTATCGCCATAATACTTAAAAATTCCAGTTTCAAGATCGAGACTGTCAGGCCAGTCAATTTCTTGAGACGTATACAGAACAATATAGGCTAAATTACCGCTTTTGTCGTTGCGCTTCACTCTTCGGAAGCCACCTTGGTTTTCAAGTTTCGGAAGTAATTTACTTAACGGATCATCACCAAAAAGAGTGCCTTTGCTTTTGTAGACGGCATCGACAATTAATGGAGCAGTGGGTAGTTCATTATGTTCGTATACACTCATATAACTTGAGTGTAATTATAGCATTATACTGCCAGACCAAGCTCACCAACTAGCTGAGCACGAAAGGGCTTTTCATTAGTAATGACGGCTTTTGTCATAAAGCGTTCGTCAATCTCAAGCATTTGCTTGAATACTTCCTCAAGCACAGGAACGACGATGCTGTTACCGGCCATTTTGACTACTTTATTATTATTGAAGAATGTCTCAGACACATTACGCATAAAGTTACCTCGCATGATAGCTTCGTAGTCGCTGTCATCAAATCCCATCAATAGCAAACATTCACGACCGGTAAGGTAACGGAAATTACTTTTGCCTACACGTCCATTGGTGTAAGAGACAACGCCTGCGTTCGGGTGGCGATCTTGTTTTGTGGTAATAGTTGGTACATATCCAGAATATTCACCGATACCATCGTATAATCTGACGTTTTTATCGAAAATACTTCGCCTAGATGGCGTATCGTTTGGCTGACTACTATCAGCTTCTTGGCGATACGAGTCATTCGTATAATCTGTGCGCAAAAAGTGAGCTAAATCTTGTTGAGGCTTTCTTATGTTTCTTAGGTCATTTGCCTTGAAATAATTCTCAAGTTTATCCCTTAATTTTGCATCTTTGCCGACATAGACACTCATTAAGTAAGCACGCTTACGAGTTTGTGGTGTACCAAAGTGGTTAGCGTGCAGTACGTAGAACTGATTGTAATAACCAAGCTTCTCTAGAGACTTCTTCCATTCTTCAAAGTTATCACTATGAGAGCGTGAAATAATATTCGGAACATTCTCCATCAGTAGGAACTTAGGCATATCTAGTGGGCTAGCTTCTCGCTCTTTAAGGATTCGCTCGATCTCCCAAAGCATACTAGAGCGGTTCGCAGCAGACCGGTCGATACCCTCTGTCTTACCATGCCAAGCGTGCGCTACAGACAAGTCCTGGCAAGGGAAAGAGTAAGTAAGCGCGTTCATATCCGCAGGCAGTAGAGCGCCGTCCATATCGGTGACACTGACATAGTTGTTCGTCCTATCAATCGCAGCACAGAGCCTACGAAGTACCTCTACGTTGATATTTTTAATGATATCCCAACTAGCAGGTGACTTACCGTCAGTACTAAGGGTGTATTTACGAAGCTTGTCGAGCATCTCTTCTTTTGTAGCATTCTCATACTTCGAGAGGTCTTGCTTGCCATGATGAATTAAGTCATAAGCAATAATCGCGGTGATATCCCAATCAGCCGTACCGATTATCTTGAAATTAGCCCCTATATTCTTTAGAGCTTTAGCCTGTGCGCCAATGCCGCTAAAGGTCTCAATCATCTTAAGCATACTTACTCCCACTATACCATAGGTTACTGATAATTCTTATGTTTCTACTAGAGGTTTTTCGACAATCCCTCATCGTAAAGTCGGTTGCGAATCTGCATGATAAGCTTCGCCTGCTTGTCGGATGGAATGCGGCCAGTAGTGTCAAAACTAGCGGCAACATTCAGTAAGCCATCCTCCATTTCGCTTAGCAGTCTGTCATTTCTGCCAAACGCTAGGACTTTGCGCCAATAATCAGCACCGAGTGTAATAAGCTCGATCTCTGCGTCAATCTGATTACTGACTTTCTGCTCTTTCTTGGCAACTTCTTTTTCCTCTTGCTCCTCACTAGTATCAACGAGCGACTCAGTAAACTCTTCGAGTAGAGTGAAGTGGTGCTCCTTAGCTCGCTTCCAGCAATCTTCCTTTTTACACCATTCTGTTACGTTCAGCGTAGTCCTGTCATCGCGAGTGATGAAGTCGAACACCTCACGAGTCGTTTTAACAATTTGTGCTTCTAGCTCGGGACTAAGTGCTTGCGCGTTCCATATTTTCAAGAAATCGATGGTCTTATATGGGTATCTCTTTTCGATCTGATACATAATTATGGCGATACTGTAAGTCACAATGTTAGCCCTATATGCTTTTATCTCCTGATACCATTGTTGGGCTGAGACTATTTTTTCGGTCTGCTTGAACAAGATCGCAAGAGCAATGAGCTTCTTCCAGTAGTATTCGTTAAAGCTAGTATTTTGATCGGCCGGATTCCATTGTTTATTTATTAGCTCAGCAAAGTTACGCATGTTGAACTGTGCACCACGGCTAACAATATGCGGACGTTGTTCGTAGGAGTTGATAAACTTGGCAACATCCACCTTGCGAAGCAGTTGCGCTTTTGGATTTTTTACCGCAAATCGTTTGCGCTCACCTCGAGTTAGTTTCATTTGCTCTTGAACATATTGGCCACGAGCACGCTCGTAGAACCAAGCCGTCTGATACTGATTGCCGTCCACCGGTGGGGCGAGTATCTTCCTCGAATACTCCTCAAGGCGGACGTGATATGGGTGGTTTGAGAAGAAGTCGGCCTCATCTACCTTGTTCTGGCTATTGGCGCTTCGAGAGATGTTAGGGATCATCTCCTTAGCCTTGTCGTGATCGACAACAGACAGTTTCATCGGTACGTAGATGTCACTTAGATCGGCCTTGTCTTGGAGGACGGCATTGGCGATTGATGCTGTCGTTTGGCCGCCGTTGATAATTTGCATATCCTTGATATCAGTTATTAGGTTCTTGCCATCTTTGAACTCAGTTTTGATATCAGTAGCGGTGGCTGCAATACCATTGTTATAAGCAAAGAACAGGTCTGGATTTTGTAAGATAGTACCGCGAATTGATTTATTTACTTTGCCACGGATACTGAGGAATGAGCGGACGTTACCCTCAAGCAATCTTGAGCCATATTCAAGGTAGATGTCCGCAAGAAACTGTCCTGGCACAACTGCCAGATACGCAGAATAATCTTCACCCTTAGTGGCGCTGACATACGGAATGCCGCCACCCTCTATATTTGAGGCATCGATCTCAATTTCTTCCTTGCCCTGAGAAGAGGAGAAGAGGCTAAAGAAACGATTGATATCCCATGCGTTAAGATCGACACGTTTGCCGTTTATAGGGTCTTTCTTAATGTTCTTGATACGTTCACTGAGCCGCTTATCGGTAAGAATATAGAAACGGAACTTTGTAATCTCACCATTATCGAAGAGTCGCTTTGCCTCAGTAGCAAACTGATAGCCAGAGCTACTTTCCTCAAACTTATTATCAACAATGTAGCCATCGAGTGCCGCTTCGACAAGGTAGCGCATATTGTTATAGAGGCGATCGATATCCGTAGATGTTAGCGTTTCAATTTCATCATTATTCGAGAAGTCGCTTAATAGCAAGACACATGATTTATCAACGGCATCAAATGCATAGCCATCTATGACCATTTTGGCGTTTCGGCGACCTAGCCCCTCGAAATAGCCAACTTCGACATTCTCCACTTCCTCGGCTTCCGACAAGCGATCTACTACATCAAGTACAAATTCACTATGCGGATCACTTTGATTTGCTTCTGCTGCGACGCGAAGATCACTGATCCATTCTGAGCGAAAATCATCTACATTCATGCCGCCACCTTATACTGCTGAATAGCAGAAATGTCGATCTCGTAAGTAGCTTTAGTAATACCGATCGGAAGTGCACCCGACATGATACGTGGAAAATCGCCAGCTACCTCATACTCATCTCGCTTAATAAACAGATAGTTATAATCGTCGTATCGTTCGTCTTCAATGTAATTAGCCTTGCGGAGTTTCTCATCAAAGTCGATAAGTTGCGTCTGATTGAGCTGCTCTCTGAACTGTCGTACGATTGAGTTGATCGTAATGTTGCTATCAGTGCCAGGCGTACCTTGGTCAAGTGTGATGACCTCTAGTTTACCTGTGGTATCGGCATCAAGCTGTTCGATAGAACTAATTTTTACGGTACGTACGCCATTGTGAATTGTCTTTACTTCATACCAAGTGTCGTCAATCTCAAAATCCTTGTGAGCCTTATCTATGCCAATGAACGCCTCAAGTGCACGATCAGTGCCATATTTTTCAATCATGACAGTTTGGAGAAAGTGAATCTCACCAATCAGTCCAATAATCTCACTTTCTGACAGAGGGAGTGCTGTCCGTTGGAAGAATGTAATCCACGTCTCCCATCGTCGTACGATTGGTGAAAAGCCATCACTTAGGCTACTACCGCGAGTGCTTTCAATGATATCTTCACAGAACTTATAGAAGATATCTCTGAGGTCATCATCTTCAAGACTGAATCTGAGTGAGTTGCGTCCGTCGTTGCGCTTAAAGAAGTCAACGGCGATTGTCTTTGATGAGACTACTCGTTCACGATTTGCCTTGAGTGTTACCACGAGACTTTTTCTACCTTGGTCATCTATTCCAAGGAAAATATCAAGGGGGTGCTCTCCATCGTATCGACTGTAAGCCTCAAGCTGCGCATGCTCAAGTAAGTCTTTAATCTTATCTAACGTATCATTATTCATCCTCATACTCCTCGATGCCACCGAACTCTTGGTAGATTCTCGTCAACTGGTATTTAATGTATTTCGTCTCTGCATCAGCGAGGCGCGGAATACCGACGCCAAAGCCAATCAGCGGTCTACCTTGAAAATCGGCAAGTTCACTGTAGTCTTCACTTGTTTCTGTAGGATGAACGAAGTAGATCATTAAGAGCGGATTACGCTCAATACGGAAGTAGGCATCACTAGTGAGATACTCTCCTCGGCTCTTTAATACATCCATCTGCGTGTCAGTTAAACCAAATTTCGGATCACTTGGGCTACCGATACGGCTCTTTGACTTGCTCATTCTAATAGCGTCACCTCTAGGGATGTCAAAGGTTCGATCGCTTTGCGAGATGGTAATACCGTCAGTCACATTGTACGGCTCACCCTTACCGGAGATAAGCACCACATCCCAACGATCTAGCTCATTGCCTGCATACTGACTAACAAAAGCGTGGACAGCTAGCGGATCAAACTTAATGTTCGACGCAGGCACCTCGATATTGCTCAGCAACTCTAAGACATGCGCCTTATCGACACTCTTTGCGCCATACTGTTTGTCAAATTTAGTTACTCGACTATCGGTTATAAGTTTTAGGGTCGCGGCAAGATTGATATTATTCTTTGCCGGATCGTTATAAAGTAACGGGGTTTCAATAGCTTTTTCGCTTAACGCTACATTGATAACTTTTTCTTGGGCAGTTCGCATCTTATTACGCGCTGTTACGATGAGTGGGATATCGGGGTCATTGCGTACCTTTAGGCCGAAATCGAGAGGGGTTGCGCCCTTATCTCGCATTACACGCACTTCTGCAAGTAGCTCATCGGTCGCTTCACAAATAAATGCATACCACGCTTGGCTAGTGCTATCCATATAAACACGGCAAAGGTCATCGTAGTTGCTACGATAGCCAAACCAACGCCCCATCTGCATCAATGTGTCGTATGCCATTGAATTACGGTATATGTAGCTAACGATTAGCCCTTCAAGCGTTAATCCACGGGAGAGCCGTTGGCCACCGACAACAATCGTTCGCAGCCCATCAGGGTATAAACTATAGTCGAGATCATCGCCGCCACCATGCGCCACTTGCGCGAGAACTGGCATGATTGAGTCGAATAGGCTCGACTGTATCTCTTGCCATGAAAACTCGTCACTTCCGTACTCTTTTTCAAAAGCAACAAACAGTCCGTTGATATGTTCATTCTGCAAAGCTTTGTTAGATGGTAGGCTGGCGTAGAGCTTAATTGAGGTCTTAATATCTGCGAGGTGCTCCCTGACTGCTTTGTGGAGTAGTTTTTGCGTATTCACAAAACGGGTGACGTTAATCATCATAGAGCGATGTGTCTTTGTGTCACCACGAAGATCTCGTATGACGTTTGCGATAAGGAAAGTGTTGATCGCATCCTGTAGGGTGCCTGAGATAACTTCAAAGTCATGCTCTTTCTTGTGCTTAATAGGATAATGATCCTCGGCATCTTCTATGTCACGCAAGATATGATGATATTGCGAGCTAGGAGGAAAGATATTACGTGCGCCAATGTAATTCGATGGTGCATCTAGTGCGTAAATGTAGTCCTTTGGAAATAGACCCTCGTGCTCCATCTCTTCGTCAGTCGCAGGATCGATAAAGATATTTGCGTATGGGGTGGCGGTAAAACCGACATAGCTCGAGAATCGGAAGATGTTGAGTAAATCCTCGATGTATTTATTCGTCTTTGACGGGTCATCATCCGCAGCTTTAGTGTTGACTGAAGCGTAGTCCGCCTCATCGTCGATCATTAAGACCGAGTTATTGATTTTACTACTTTCGTTTTGGTTGTGTTTCTGAATCCACTCAAGCAAGTTCTTTAGTACTGAGGTATTCTTCTTGATTACAAATAACATTGGCCGTTCACCTTGGCCTTGTGATAATGTCATCGAAAGTTGCTTGGCGGCGTTCTTGTTAAAATCTTTTGCAGCGGTAGTAAAGGCAATCGGGCGCAAGCTAGGATCGGGATTAAACTTACCGACACCAATCGGCGTGAGCTTGTTAGCCTCCTCATTCATAAGGTTACTATCGACACCGACAAATGCCTCGTCGATACGAATCTGTGTTTGCTGGCGAAGATCGTTAGTCGTACCTGTAAGGAGGATGACTGTTCGGAAGCCTGCATCTACTGCCTTACAGATGATGCCACTATAATTGATAGTTTTACCTGACTGAACATCACCGATGATTAAACCACGCCGTTGCTCTGACTCGTCTTCGCCTCGAGTTGGATCACCGAGGAGGTCAACGATTTCATCAGACACCTTATCCATACTTGTCACGACATTTGTCGGCATGCCGCGATCTTGCAACATATACTGCTCGAACCGCTCCCAGTACTTCATTGGGAGAGTATCTTTACGTTGAGCAAACCATTTAGTGTGCTTCTTCTGTACAAGTACAGCCCCAAGACCAAGGAGAATCTTATTGTTAGATAGGATTTCTTTTCTGACCGACTCTTTTTCTTCTTCAGATATATCGAGGCCTAGAAGTGTACGTGCTTTGAACGTATTTTCTACAATCGTGTTGATAGCATCTTCACTAATCGCTTCGTCATCACCGGCTTTTGGCAGCAAGGAGTTTATTGTGTCTTTGAATTTTTTAAGGTCGTTGGTCATTTTTAGTTATCTCCTCCCTGGAACGACTGGCGTAACTCATCAAACTTTGAATAAGGCTCGGTATTAAGTAGAATCGCGAGTAATTCATCTCGCGATAGCCCTATGTTCGCTGCTTGCATTAGTTGCACATCAATATCGTTCTTCATCTTTTCTATATCTTCAGTCGGTTGGCTAATTTCACCACTTGCAACATCTAGATAGATGCGACTAGCAGGAAAGTTTTGCTCGATGGTCTGCAAAAGAGTCTCGAATGTTCGTTGTGTATCTTGGTCGAGTTTATTAAAGACCATTTGTACTTGAGGTAGTTCGCGGTTAATCGTATAAGCAACCGCACCATCACGAGTCGTCAGACGCTCCCATACATAGTGAGTGCTCTCGTCGCGATCGAGCTTGCCACGATGCTCGATGACCTTTTTACTACCAAAGACAGACTCCTTGATGCTTCCATAGAGGTTTTTTCTGATCTTATCAGGTAGGTTTGCGGTACTCTTTTTGACGTCGATACTCCAAATTTCATCAAGTGAATTTGGAATATCTACCTTTACACGCGCTAGTTTATTGAGTTCATCCTTGCCTAGTAGCCTGAACCATGTACCCCATAAAATAAGGCGTTTACAGCGGTAAATATAGAAGCCCTGATTTGTGCGCAAATCATCAGCCCCACCTACGCGACGTAGGTCATCATGCGACAGCTTATTACGATGCGGCAATATGTACGGCTGAAGAGAGATAGACTCTCCATCAATATGTAACGTCTGTTCTCGTAAGCGCTGCGTGGACTTGTGATCTTCAAGGAATGGGTCTTTTGGTACAATGGCTCGACCATTGACGAGAATCCTTACGCCATCTTCTGAGATGATGCGATGAAATACCAACGACAAGTGATCCTCGGCAGTTTCGATAAGTGTATCAAGAGTTTTCTTGACGTCGTGAGACGAGGCTGAGATTCTATCAAAGTTTTGCAATAGGACGTATGTGCCGGAATCGACATTATCGAACAGATCAATAGATGGAAGCTGGGCGATCTCCTCTGGCGAGTACTCAAGTACCGACCAGTCGTTAGTGCGCTCTACTTCATCTAAGTCCCACGAGAAGCAACATATTTGGCCGTTCGTCTTACTGGCTACTATGAGCCGCCTACATTGCGAAAGGGATGCTGATTTCAGGCCAAGGCCGAAGCGGCCAAGGTCATGTTCACTGCGCACCTCGTTTGGCCCTCGGCTACCAAATCGAAGTGCCTCCTCGAGGGTGGCGGCATCCATGCCTAGCCCATCATCGAAAATAATAAGTTGCGGATCATCCGACGGATCAAGTAAAATGTTGATATTCTTCGCCTTTGCGCTAACACTGTTATCGATCAGGTCAGCTATGGCAGTATCAAATGAATATCCTAGAGACCGCATGGACTCGATTAGGAGTGGCGCATACGGTGTACTTTGCTTAACTCTCATAGATGTAGTATAGCATTCTCGACAACACGATTCTTGCTAATCTCCAAGGGTATTTTCATATTGGTTATTAGTAATGATAGGTGTCTACATAAAAAAACGGACACCTACTCTTAGGTGTCTAAACCAACAATAGCTTTTACGCCACTGTATTCGAGTAAGTGCCCGATTATTTGGCGTAAAATACTTGAAGCGCGTTAGCGCTTAAGCATGATTACAAAACTATTGTTGATTTAGACTCTCTCATCATATCGTACTTACTGTGAAATTTCACCATATCTAACTGATTAAAGGTGGTGATTTCGTATCTGGTAATACTTTTTGAATCTCGCTGAATCGCCTCGTGCCGTCGTTAAGTGTCTGAATAACTTGTACTGTCCACTTGCTACTAAGAACATCTAGAATTAGTTGTGTTTGGTCGTGTTTCATCATATTTTAGTTCTTGTTTATTGTTCCGATTTTAAGTTTTGCTAATTGCTCTTGTGCAGCTTGACTATGAGGCGCTCCCGATCCCACGGCCTGGCCGTCTTGGGTTTGGCGTGAATTGAATAGCGTTGTTCCGTCCGTACCGCAAGCTCGAAGAATTTCATCGCCCCCAGGGTGACGGTTGATAAACTCCGTCAAATCGTACACATCACCAGAAATAATTGCCCAGCAATCATCTTTTGATGTATGCTTGGCAACCTCGCTAAGCGTGAATGTCTTAGCTTGGTCGGAAGTCTGACTATCAGTAGGTGGTCGAGTCTGGCGATTATTAAGTGCCGTCCAAACACCCACCCCAATAGCCACTAGTAACAGTAAGATGACTACTGAAAATATGATCGTACTTTTATTACGCATACTCAGTAACCCCAGCTTTCTTGCCATTGTTTCATTTGCTGGATCTCAGTCTTTTGGGTTCTGATGATATTGCTTGCGAGGTCTCTGATCTCTTGGTGCTTGGCATTGCTTGCGGCATACTGAGACATTTCAACTGCTTGCTCGTGATGGAGAATCATTTGTTTTAGAAACTCCTTGTCATACTCCTCGCCCTTGAGGTCTTTTAGTTTGTTCATCATCTCGACCATATCACCGCCCATGTCCATACCGCCACCACTATGACTCATGTGGCCGCCGACCATGGTTTCTTCATAGCCCCACTCTTTTTGCCACTCTCGCATTTTCATCACTTCTTGTCCTTGCGTCTGTATGATGTTGGTGGAAAGAGTACGGATTTCTTCGTGGGCTGTAACGGCTCCGGCTTGCTCCGCCATATTGAGAGCGCCGTCATGATGAGCTAGCATGTCAGCAATAAAGGCTTCATCAAACTCGTCGCCGTAGAGAGTGGCGTATTTACTATCTGTGGTTTTCTCGTCATTAATAGTTTGCTGGGTCGTCTTCATGTCTTGAGCATCAGAAGTCTTTTCGGGTTTAATCGAAAAGACCCCAAAGTACCAAACGGCGGCCGCAAAAGCCACCAACACGATGATGATAACGGCAAACAGCTTGTTCTTCGTTATTTTCATTACTCTTCCTTTTGTAAGTCTTCTAATCTTTTAATATCGTTCTTGTAGCTGGTGAGGCTTTTATTTTTGAATTCAATCAGCTTGCCATATTGAAGATCGCTAACTACGCCACTGTCCTGAATTGCGCCCTCGTGGTGTGCAATCATAAGACGAACGAAGAGCCTATCTGCATCGTTACCGGTTGCGGCTTTGAGCATAGCCATGTCTGTCGCCGTTGCTAGACCAAGGTACGTCGGGTACATATCGTGGCCGTCCATTTCAGGAAAATCAGACAGATTCGTGTATGTTTCGTTCCACTCGCCCAGCCAGTTCTTATATTGATCTTCGGCGCTTTTTTGCTCCTGCTGTATCTCTGTAGCTATTTCACGGACAACTTGGTTGGTTGATACCGCTAAAATGGCCTCTGTCATCTCTATAGCTTGTTGGTTATGGACAATCATCTTTCGAGAGAAGTCTATATCAGAAAAATCATGTTTGTTTGGATCGGGTTGATTTTGATTGTTACTTACATGAGGCGCTGTTTTTGGTGGAGCTGAAACTGACCGGTTTTGAAAAACCAACCAGCCTAGCACTACCGTACCAACTACCGATGCTGCAATCAGTGTTACTAACGTCTTTTTCATCACTAGACCTCGCTCTACCTTGCAAGAGGCTCTGGGCTTTTGCCTAGATTCCTCACGACATAATCTTCAATTTTCTTTTGGTCGTAGCTTGCTAATGGCTCGCTTCTGCGCCACGAACTTAGCTCGATGGGAGATTTATTAGCCTGACGGGGTGCAAGTACAATCTTCGTTGGCTTAAACTCTGGATTCGAGAATGGAGCAGATAGAAGACCCTTAAGCTTCTCAATTTGATCTTGTGGCAAATCGGGTTGGTAGGAGACATAGATTCCGCCATGCTCCATATTGTGTATCGCTTGGTCGTCACGAACTTCAGTATCGTAAACGCCCCATGCAACGGGATTAGCATGTGAGCCAGAAGTAGGCGGTTGGTCACCGCCATACTCCTTGCTACTTACGTGTTCACGGCCGTGATCGGCTTGTTCAATGCCTGGACGTGGTGGTTCTGGTGGCCTATTTATCTTTCCGATTACCAAAGCCCCACCAAACGCAATGACGATTGCCCCTATTACAATGGCGAATGGCTTAACTTTCATAACCCCAGTCTTTTTGCCATTGTTTCATCTGCTTGATTTCTTTTGTCTGTGCAGTGACGATTGCTTTTGTCAGGTCTTTCACTTCCTGATGCTCAGCGTTCTTTTCACCAGGCGCAGCCATATCAAGCGCTCCTTGGTGGTGCATGATCATCTGCTCGATAAATGCCTTATCAAACTCATCACCGGTTTTGCCTTTAAGCTCATTTTCCATACCGGCCATTTCGTCCATCATACCCATAGCCGAGTGATCCATCATATTGTCGCTACTTGATGATGGGTAGCCCCAGGCTTGTTGCCATGACTTCATCTGACTAATTTCTCCGTTTTGGGCAGAGATAATGTCGTTTGCCATGTCCTTGAGTTCCTGGTGCTTGGCGTTGGTGAGCGCAAGCTGCGCCATGGTGACAGCGCCCTCGTGGTGCGCAATCATGTTAGCGATAAAGTTTCGATCATACTCCTCGCCAGTCATCGCCGCGTACTGCTTGTAGGTGCTGCTATTGGTATCAACCAATGAATCACTACTTGATGAGTTACCCATGTCCATACCAGACATATCAGAGGTATTTGACTTGTCTGTATCACCACGCAGGCCGTAGTAGAGCGCAGCGCCACCTACTGCCAGCACAAGCACGACAGCGATAATAGTAAATAGTTTCTTATTATTCATAGACACTCCTAAAGAATTAGTTGTTTTTACTAAAAAGCAACTAAATCCTACGGTCGGAATACCGAGAACAGAATGTACGCCGGTAAACCTGGCGGTGGCTCAAACTCTGTGACGGTTCGAGCTATTTCAGTATGTCGATACGATAGCGCTAAAATTACCTGTGCTTGATCAGGTTGAAACGATACATCGGGTTTCTGCTTATCTTCATCGTCATCTTCAAATGTTGGCGATTCATTTTGGGGTGTCGCGGAGGTACAGAGCGTTACACAGGTGGTACTGCGTACACCATGCTCCATACCGTGCATACTGTGTATAGGCTGCGCGGCCGCAACGTGACTGGTTGCCAGCGCACCATAGAAGAGCGTACCCATAAGCACAATAAACATGCGCGATACACCCTTACGGGCTGCATGTGTTACTTTATGTGTTATTGGGCTTACTATTCGCATACGATTCAATCTAATATGTGTCTTTATTATACCTCGGGAAGAAGTCCTCGTGTAGTTTTTGATCTTCTATACCGCTGGCGCGTAACTGCTCACCAAGGGCTTCTACCATTGGTTCGGGGCCAGACACATAGACCTCGGACACGGCTAGTTCTGGTACAATCCTCTTTAGTTTATCGACCGTCAGTTGTTCACCGATGACGTAATGGACATGAAATTCAGGGTGTCGCTTGCTAGCCTCGTCAAACTCTGCCTTGAATGGCAGTTCATCTGTTCGGCCATTGTAGATAAGTGTAGCTAATACTGATTGACCGCTATGACCTCTCGCCTTGAGCATACTGTAAAACGGCGTAATACCGATACCACCAGCTACGAATACCAGCGGCTTATCGCTCTCTTGCCAGACAAAATCACCGTCCGGCTGTTCGACAAGGTTGATCGTACCGCCAACTGGCAGGGCGGAAAGTGCTTGTTTGAAAGTTGTATCGGTAACGCGAGTTGTAATCTGAATATAGCCATCATGGGGCGTTGATGAAATAGTAAACCACCGTTTTGTCCCCTCGTCGTCAGGGTTGTCGTGTGGTAACTCGACACGAATAAATTGGCCGGGTGTCCATGTAGTCGGTGTATGGGCTGTGAAACGAAATGACCAGACATTATCTACCAGATTTTCTTTACTTTCGAGCGTCAGAGTGTCGGTGTCGTGGGTCTGATGGGTGTATTTTTCAGGATTTTTATCGAATAGTTGTACGCAAGTGGCGCAACAGAAGTAATAGGTTTGGCCGTTGTGTGTGCGGCTATGCCCAAGCGCCTCGGCTTCTGCCTTGACGACGACATCACCTGTTACCGGACAAATGGCTTGCGTGTCGTCTAGTGTGGACGGATTGACGGCTGGCGCGTCGCTGTGATGGTGATGATGATGTTCGTGATCGTGATGGTCATGCATAGTCCCTCCTTTACAACCGTATCTTTCGTAAAAACTGCGCGTTTATAGCAACAACGATAGTAGACAGTGACATCAGTACCGCACCGAATGCCGGTGATAGCACAAAGCCAAGCGCAGATGTAACACCTGCCGCCAGAGGTATTGCTAGCGCGTTATAGCCAGTTGCCCATGCAAGGTTTTGGAGCATCTTGCCATAGGTTTTCTTCGACAAGGTAACAATTTTGGCCACGCCGCGCGGATCGCTGCTGGCAAGTACAATACCAGCCGACTCAATAGCGACATCAGTACCAGCACCGATGGCGATACCAATATCTGCTTGAGTTAGAGCAGGAGCGTCATTTAGGCCGTCGCCAACCATCGCTACGCGGCTGCCGTCTGTTTGCAGCTTCTTGACGGTTTCAGCCTTATTTTCTGGTAGCACTTCGGCAAAGTATTCTTTGATACCAAGCTCCTTAGCGACCCATGCAGCCACCCCCTTACTGTCGCCAGTCAGCATAGCGACGCGCTTGCCCATACGGTGCAGCGTAGCCACGGCTTCCTTTGACTCTTCACGTATAACATCAGCCAGCATGATCGCGCCTAAGACATTTCTGCTCTCAATAACATATACGACCGTTTTGCCATCGTCAGAGGCTTTTTTGGCTGCCTCTTTGAGAGAAGTATCAAGTCTCGCGGCAAGCTCCTCTAGGATTCGCGGCCCACCGATATAGACAGACTTGCCATTGACTCTCGCTCGTACACCACGGCCAGAAAGTGCCGAAAAGTCAGTGGTGTGAATTTCCGGCACATTTTGACCGCGTGCATACTGGAAAATAGCTTTCGCAATCGGGTGTTCTGATTCGCGCTCAAGGGCAGCGGCAAGACTCAACATGTGAGTTTTGTCTTTGGCGACAATATCAACGACACCTTGCTCACCCTTGGTGAGTGTGCCGGTTTTGTCAAACAATACTACGTCGATATTTCGCGCTGCTTCGAGTGCCATGCGCTGCCGGACAAGCAGACCGTTTTTGGCGGCCAAAGTAGTTGATATAGCCGTCACGAGTGGTACAGCGAGGCCGAGGGCGTGCGGACAGGCGATTACTAGCACTGTTACAATACGTTCTAAGATAAATCCGGCTGACGCGCCTGCAATCCACCACGCAATCCATGTGATTAGCGCTGCGCCAAGGGCAATAAAAGTGAGATAAAATGCGGCTTTGTCGGCCAGTATTTGCGTATTTGATTTACTGGTCTGCGCTTCTTCGACAAGTTTCATAATACCGGCGAGTGCTGTATCATTACCGACTTTTGTGGCTTTAATGGTGAGTGCGCCACTGGTGTTGATCGTACCGCCGATAACTTCGCTATCGGGCTTCTTTGCTACCGGCTTTGATTCGCCAGTCAGCATAGACTCATTGACTTCGGACGAGCCTTTGACGACCACACCATCAACCGGCACTTGTGCGCCTGGACGAATCAGCAGCAAGTCACCGACTTTCAGTTCACTAATCAAGACTTTTTTCGTTGTGTCACCGTCGATTAGCTCTGCTTCGTCAGGCAATAGTTTAGCAAGTTCATTGAGCGCTCCTTGCGCATTTTGGACAGACGCCATTTCAAGCCAGTGGCCGAGCAGCATGATCGTTACCAGTGTCGCCAGCTCCCACCAGAAATCCATACCGCTGACGACCTTGAATGTGACGAGCAAGCTGTAGACGAACGCGACAGATATTGCCATCGAGATAAGCGTCATCATACCAGGCTGACGAGCAGCAAGCTCACCTCTGGCGCTCTTGAGGAATACCAAGCCGCCATAGAGGAAGATAATAGTACCAAACACAGCAGGAATAAACTCGCTACCGGTAAACATTAAATTGAGTCCGAACCAGCTTTGTACCGTGTGTGAAAACACCAGCGTCGGAATAGTTAGCAGCAGGCTCAACCAAAACTTTTGCTTGAACATATTGGGGTTATGTCCGGCATGCTTGTCATGGTCGTGCTGTTTTGATGCTTGCTTTACTTTTTCGAGCGCCATGTGGCACTTTGGACACATACCAGGCTTGTCAGAGGTTGCGTCAGGGTGCATTGGACAGGCATACTGCGCAGCTTGAGCGTCATGCTCGTGGTCGTGGTGCTGGTGATTGTGCTGCGAGTGATCCATTTTATTTCCCCCGTATGTTATTTAACTCGTATAGTTTCATCATTTCTTCGATAGCTTTATCTTGCTCGGTGGAGTCATGCGACCCTAGCGAGTGAGCCATGTGAGTACGTAAATGATTTTCTAAAATGAGCTTGTTGAGCGAGGCGAGTGATTTCTGAATTGCAAGGCTCTGCGTCAAAATGTCCATGCAATACACCTCGTTGTCTATGGCTCTTTCTAGCGCCTTGAATTGACCCTCAATCCTATGTGAACGATTTATTGCTTGTTTCTTAATCTCGGCTATCATATGTCTATAATATACCCCTCAGGGGTATATTTCAACTATATATTATGCAAAAGCTTTATGGCCTGCCAGAGCTGCAAAGCTATTTTTCTTTCAGAAAAACAGCCAACTCCCCAAACGGCTAAAGCCGTTTACGGAGTTACGTATAAAAGCACTTACTGTTTCATCTCATTGTGATGGTAGGTGTTTATATCCTTAATGCGGTTCATGAGAAAACGAGAGCTAGTATGAATTTCAGTGATACTTCTCGTAGGTGGCGTACCGTGCGAAAGAACATTACAAACAGAAAGTAATTTCTTGAGCTTAGCTTCATTATTGGCACTAATGTTGATTACGTCAGTTTCAAATAGGGCAACTGCAATCTCGTTATAGCTGCTTTGTGTTGCAAGTGCTATCCCGAAGTTAAAGCGTATGTACTCCTCAAGTACGCGGCGCATAGTATTGGGCATATGCAGCGCTTCATCAGGAGTTAGTTGATCTGCTGATTTCTGCGAGAATTCATAGATTTCTTTATACAATTTTCTGTAGGGCATCGTGATACTGCGCGAAAGCTCAATGTCACTCTTGCCGCTCACTTTAGTAATTTCAAACTTTTTAACATTGGCTTCCTCATACTTTCCATAGCACAAGTCACAGTAATCACGCCATGAATGAGTAAGCACGAACGACTGAAAGTTTCGGTTATCAATGATGCTCTTTACCAGCTCAAGAATAAAGAACCTGTTTTCGTCGTCCATACTCGTTGCCGGATCATCAATAATAACTATTTCAAGGTTATCCTTGAGATTCTTCTTGTCGCTACCGAGCATTTCGTAGTAGAAATACACCAGTGCCAGAAGATTGCGCTCGCCCTCGCTTATATCGTCAATATTGAGATCAACATTCAAAATAGAGTGCTGCAACGCGTACGCTTTTCCCGACAATACTAACTTGAAGCCGATTCCAATTTCTTCAAATATCTGATTCAGATACTCAGCAAAATCAGACAGGTCAGATTTGCTATCTCTAAGCTTGCGAATTGCCTCCGTTCTTGTACGAATATCTTTCTTGAGTTCAGCAATCTTTTTATTATTCTCCGTGTAGACCGCCGTGTTATCACTAACAAGCTGGCTATTCTTCACCTCAAAACCGATTGCACCCTTAACAAGAATCTCTAGCCGGTTAATCTTGTCTTCATATAAGCTCTTGAGTTTCTCACGAACATCAAGGAGTGCTTGTATATGCTCTTGTGCCGTGTCGAGTGTATTTTTGAGACCGTCCACGTCTATGCTGACTTTTTCGGACATTGCTTCGATCTTACCGGCTATAACTTTACCAGCGTCCTCTATGGCTTGCTTACTGGTAGCAAGATCGACCAAAGATTGTTTAACGGACTCATCTTGCTCAAGGGTCACAGTAACAGTCTCACTGGCATCTGTAATATCATTGATGTTCTTGTAGATGAGTCGGAGACTATTCTGTATCTTCTCAAGTATTTTACGGTCAACACTTCGTTCATCGTCAAGGTACGCTTGAATACGCTGCGCCACTTCTTTCGTATCAAGCGGGCTTTTACAGTATTCGCAGTGATCCTTGCCGCTATGAAGCTCAAGACCGGTTTCTAGCCAGCTAACAATATCCGCACTCGGTATTTCTATGGTTGAGTAGGTTTTAGCGGTGATGCGGCCAAGTTCCTCAAAGTCGGCTTCGGCTATTTCCGGCGAGCGACTTAATGAGAGACTATTGATAAGATCGAGAGTACTCTTAAAATCTTTTTCGCCATCAATTTCATCGTACTTCTCGTCGGGGAACTGTTTAACGGCGTTGGTATAGTCGTCAGTCCAAAGCTGCACCACCTTTTCATGAATACCCTCTTTGATAGGCTTCTTGGCGATACTGGCCTTACCTTTTCGTCGCTTAAAGATATCATCAAGCGTCGTTGTCGTGGCTGCAATCAGCTTCTCATTTTCTTCCGTCAGAGTGTCTATTTCTGCTTGTGCTTTATCATTCAGGTCTGACTGTTCTTGGATACGCTTCTCTAGATCAACGTCAACCTTACCGAAGTCAGCCTTTACGCCTTTGATTCCGCCGCCGTCCTGTAATAGTAGTTGCTCTGATACGAAGTGTTTGTTGTAGATGCGGAGATTGGCTTCATCGTGCGTTTTCAAGTATTCAGTACGCAGGCCAAGCGCAAGAGAGCTTTTACCGTTCCCGTTGGGCGCGAAGAATATATTGGAGCGCCCAAATAAGCAGCTCGGTCCGGTGTAGCCTGTAAATGATTTGAGTGTAAAATCTGTTACTTTTTCAACTGGCGTCATCAGATCTAATTTTACCGTTCAGCCGTTGTAATGGCTACCATAAGTATTAAGATTCTTTACTTCACGTACTGTTCAAGTATACGGGTCGAGCAAACGTATCAAGGTCGTTCGTTCTCTGGTAAACGTCAGGAGCGCTCCACCTTGACACCTTTGCCATGCGACCCCGTCAGGTAACTCCGTTACGTAAAGTAAAGGAGGAAGTCATGACTAGCGTAGCTGAAGCAACACAAACTATAGCCACCGAGTATAACGGGTGGAGTAATCGAGAGACGTGGGTGGTAAACTTGTGGCTCTCAGGCGAACCGTCAAGCTATAGCGTACTAATGGAAGCTGTGAGTATGCAGTGTCCAGCAGTTGATAAAGCTGATTGGCTCAAAGAGCGGTTAGAGTGGCAGCTAAACGATGAGATTGAGGAGGCATGTATGTGGCGCGACTTGCTACAACACGCCTTTCGACAAGTTGACTGGTTAGAGATTATCAAAGCTAATCTCGACTAGCTAACGACGTCCTGAGCATGACGCTAAACTGCTCCTATTGTCATGCTGTACGGAACTAAATAGCAGCATGTAAGAGGCTTCCTCCCTCTGTCTCTTCATTATACGGGTGAACGAACCGCATCAAGGTCGTTCGTCCCATTGGTAAACGTCAAGGGGCGCTCCACCTTGACCCAGTTCGTTGCAGCCCGTCGCCCTCTGACAGAGAGGCAGAAAGCCCTCTCGATAAAGCAAGGAGGGTCTTATGGACACCGACACGATACCAAACGAAACATCAGCAAAGATCGCTGCGCTCAATGACGCGCATCGTCGTAGCAATCCAGTGCGTTACATGATTACGCGCGGCGTATCTGCAAAGATGGATTTGCAAAGAGTCATCAGCATGGTACGGAGTTACGATGTCTTTAACGAAGACAACGACCCATACGGAGAGCATGATTTTGGACAAATCAAGCTCGACGGCGAGACACTGTTTTGGAAAATAGACTACTACGACCAGCAGTTGTCCGGTTGGTGCGATCCGCTCAGTCCGGATTGTAACCGCGTCTTAACGGTGATGTTGGCCGAGGAATACTAGCCTCGGCTTTTTTAGTCCTGGGCGTGACTTAAAACCGCCCGACAAAGTTTAACTCTAAGGGAGAAAAGCATGTATATCACAGTAAGCGAAGCAGCACATCAGAAAATTGAGGACAGTCGAGAAAGCTGGGCAGAAGTAGCTAGGAAATTCGGCTGGTACTTTGAACCATTCTATATTCAAGTATGGATTGACGAGTTTGGTGAAGTTGTCGATACAGTTGGCCATAAAGGTATGCGAGACTCACGCGGCGATATCCTCATATCCGATGAGCTTGATGATGGCGTAGAATAGCCAGCGATTAGTCCTGGGCAAGACGATAAAAGGCTCTATAAGTCAGATAGCGATAAGAGTTCGTTGGCGTCATCAATACTTGTCCAAATAGTATCACTTGCGGCTGCACCCTTGAGCGCACTCATAGTAGTCGTATACACAGCCAAGTCATCGTCTATGTCTGCACGGTTGATTGCAGCACTGGCCGCACGTCTCGCACGAGTTTCGGTTGCACCTTTTTCGGCCACAAGGAGTAAGCTGGGTAATTCGCTATTCGTAGCTTCCCAGCCACCCTCGTCGAAGAACTCAGTATAGCTGGTGATCCGGCGGTCAAGTATGTTGCGCGGTAGGCTATCAGGAATGACATCTAAGAAGAAACGCTTTGGGGTGTCACCAAGTTTGAGCGACAGAAAGGCATCAGGCGGGCTATCGGGAAAATAGCTAAAGCGGCTCATATCGCGGCGGAGGTAGACTTTCAAATCTGGGTACTGATGCTTCAGGGCGTTCGTGAGGCTATAGACATCTAAGGTGTGAGAAACAAATGCTTGGCTTAGGACTTTATCACGATAGCTGGCCTTTATGGTTGCTTCGGTAATGTGGTCGTGACCATCAAGCGCTTGGAGCGATTTGAGGCCTTTCGGCGTCAAATAGTAGGCTGCTGGAACACCGAGTAGCTTGAGCCGCTTCTCTTGCCTCATAGCCACTAATCCATGCTTAATAAGGACGTTTAATTTTTCGTACAAACTAGACCCTGCTTTAATACCGAGACTATCTGCTACTAACTGACGACTACCAAACCTGTACTTATACAGAACTTCTAATATGTCTATTTGACCTTGTTTTAATGCTGATCGTTTATCTGCCATGCTACTATCTCGTGTTCACTGTCTCTGCTTCTTCTTTTCTATATATGTATATATAAGAAAGAGAGAAAAAATACAAGTAATAACAGATGTAAATAGGTGTATAAATACCGCATACCGATATTCGGTATATTTTAAGTGAGAAAATAAATAAAAAGTATTGCTTTTTATTTTAATTAGTAATACTATTTATATAGAGGTTGTACGTTAATAATTCGGCTAGACACAAGTAAAAGGAGGGGCAATGATTGACCGTGAATTACTTGAGAAAGAAGCATTGGCGGAAGTATGTGCCTGCTGGTATTACGACCTAGCAGATACGCTCTATGAGACGCCTGACAAGGATTTGTTAGCTATCGTAAACCATACGCGTACATGCGAGACATGTGGGCATTAAATAGCATTACATGTTAAAATAGGGGCAAATGTCCAGAAAGATAGTAAGTATGCAAATACGAGTTTCGGACGATCTGCGCGAACGAGCAAAGGTTGTGGCGAAGAAAAACGGGCTTACACTTAGTGAGCTTGTGCTACAACTGCTCGCTCAAACTGGAGACAAACAACTCAAAGACTTGGTAAATAAAGAACTCGACGAACGACCAAAGCCAGGACGACCTTGGGACAACAAATAACTAGCTAGCCGGATTATTAGCGTGACAACCTCAATAACGGAGGGTATATGTCACGTCCAAAAGGTAGTAAAAATCAGCAAGCAATCGCAACCCCCGACACCGTGCAATTCACTGTCGAGGAGCGTATCAAGTTTATTGCTGATCTGATTGCCGACCGTATTGCCGAAGACGAGGCCGATGGCTTCCCTCTACTCAAAAGAATACAGGAGGTAGACAATGCTTCAAGGCAGCAAACAGCGTAACGCCGTCCTAGCAGTTCGTGTATCGACTGTTGGACAAGGCATTGATGGCGACTCGCCAGAAGCTCAAATCGAGCAAGGCAAACGTTATGCTCCTACACATGGCATCAATATCACTAAAATCTTGACATATCTTGAGTCGGCCGCTGGTGATAATCAGCCGATGCAGCATGTGATTGATTATGCTATCGACCCAAACAATGATATCGATGTTATCCTTGTCAAATCCATTGACCGTTTCACCCGTGCTGGTGCGATGGTGTACGAGCAGCTCAAAAAACAGCTTGAACCGCGTGGCGTCCATCTTGAAGACATGTACGGCGTGATTAGTAATGCAAAGATCAACACGCTAGAGCATCTCGGTATGGAGTATAAGTGGAGCGTTACCACACCGTCACGCAAAACAGAGCTACTTGAGGCCGAACGCGCCAAAGATGAAGTACGCGATATTCTAACGCGCATGATTGGCTCTGAAATCCGCTACACACAGATCGGCTACTGGTCGCGTGCAGCACTGTATGGCTACGAGACGAGCAAGCTTGAAACCGTGAACGGTAAACGAGCTATTCTTGTGCCGCAAACCGACCAAGCGCCTATTATTCGCAAGATGTACGATATGCGAGCCTCTGGCGTCTACAGCGACGACCAAATAGCTGACGAAATGAACCGACTCGGCTTTCAAACTCCTATTAAGGTAATTCGTGATAAGTTAGACCGGACTAAGATCGTGAGACGCTCCGGCGGCAAGAAAATGACCGGCAAGCTGCTGCGTGTCTATGTCGCAAAGACTATCTACGCAGGCGTGAACACGGAGAAATGGACTGGCGATAAGCCGGTGCTATGTAAGTTTGATGGCCTAGTGTCTATCGAGCTATGGAATAAAGCCAATCGCGGCAATATTAGTATTGCGCTCAATCCTGACGATCCAGACCACCCAAATGTTACCCGTGCGCCAAAGCAAGAGAAATTTGCAAAGAAGAACGTATATAACGAGGAGTTCCCGTATCGCAAAGTAGTGCTATGCCCTGAGTGTAGCAATCCGTTGCTTGGGAGTGCTTCTCGCGGTAAATCGGGCAAATACTACCCTGCATATCACTGTAGTCACCACGGTCACTATTTCCGTGTTCCTAAAGGCGAGTTCGATGACAAGATAAATCAGTTCATCGAGCGTGTTATTGTCGATCCTGCGCGTTTTGACGAGGTTCTAAAGGCCGTACAGACCGTGTGGGAGCAGCGCCAAGTGCGCGTGCAGGACGAGGGCGAATTACGTGATAAGAAGCGCGAGGAGCTTGAGGCTCAGATGCGCGTTATCGTGGACAAAATGAGGCTTGTTTCATCACCGACGGCAATTAAGTACATGGAGGAGGACTTAACCAAAATAGAGCAGCAAATTAACGATTTAGACGCTCGTAAAGGCGAGCTAGAAACGCAAGGAGGCGTCGATATGCCAACAATCTTGAAATATATTGAATACTTTGTGGAACACCTCAAAGAATTACTCATTGACCACTGTAATCCGATACTTCGAGCACGTTATTTTGGGGTATTATTCGACAAAATGCCAAGCTATGCAGAAATAGATTGTGGAACACCAGAAAATGAAAAAGTTCCAGAGGTCAACGAGCTTTTCAAGCTTGTATTGTCTGGAACGTCTTCATTGGTGCGGCGAAGAGGACTTGAACCTCCACGAGCCGAAGCTCACCAGCCCCTCAAGCTGACGCGTCTACCAATTCCGCCACCGCCGCATATGAACCGAACTTGTAAGTTGCCTGTTAGTTTATGGTCGTTCCGGACCTAAAACCTGCTTACCTTCAAGTGAGACCTCAGCTGAGTGCTCGCCGTCGGCACAAGTTAGAATTATAGCCTGTACTAGGGTGTCTTGTAAACGGGAAGCTGCTCTGCCGCCCAGTAGCGGACGTTGCTATAGCGGTCCGCTTCGGTAGGTACGCCACCTGCACGGATATCGGGAATGACACTGGGACGGTAGACGTATTGCATGACGGACTGGTACAGGCCGATCGCCGGAACATCCTTGAGCCACTGAGAAGCGAATGCCTTGTACTTTTCGTTCCTGAGCGCCGGCTCGCTTCGGGCACGGGCGCTCGACAGCGCGTCGTCACTCAGGCTGCTGCGGTAATTGGCGAAATTGCGGCCGAGCCGTGAGGCCTGCGATGAATGCCAGTAGGCAAAGACGTCTGGGTCGGCACCGATTTCGAGCTCGGTCAACAGTACGTCGAAGTTGCGAGGCTGCAACGTGGACTGCACGAAATCCTGCGTCGCGTTCAACGGGTCCTTGACTTCGGTGTTCACCTTTATGCCGAGCTTCCGCCATTGTCCCGCCAGTCGTTCGAGGACTTTCTCGTAGGTCGGATCCTTGACGGTGACGACGCTCAGCTCAAGTGGCTGTCCGGAAGCGTTCTGACGGGTCTGCTTCCCGGCGTTCAACGTCCAGCCGGCTTCATTGAGCAAGGCTCCAGCCTTGGCCTCGTCGTATGTCGCGGCTGCGGGTATCCCCCCGCCGCTGAGCTGACCGTCGACGAACGGGAGATGCAGGTCGGGGACCTCGTAGCCGACCGCTTTCCTGAGGTCCTTCGTATCGGTACCGACCTGGAGCGCCTGACGTATCTTCAATTCCTTCAGGACGGGGCTGTCGGAGTTAAGCAATGCATAAACGCCGCTGTTCACGGGATATTCTTTCACGACGAACGTCGACGGCAACGCTGATGTCTGAGCACTGGTGCCGGCCGCTGCGTTGACTTCACCGGTGGCCAGGGCGCGCATCATATCCTCCTGATCCTTGTAGCCATGGAGTTCGAACCGGGCTAGCCGCGGCACGCCTTTGTAATAGTTCGTCGACGCCGACAGATTGGCGATCTTGTGCAGCCCGTCCGGTGAATTCTGAAGCAGCCGTAGCGTGAACGGACCGCTTCCGACCGGTGAGACGCTGAACGCGCTTTGGCGAATCGCCCCGGGGGCGACATCGCTTAGGATATGCTTGGGCAATACCGCGAACGTCAACGCGTGCTGGAACGGTGCGAACTGCGCGGGCAAGGTGAACTTCACGGTATGATCATTCATCGCCTCGGCGCTTATTCCACTCCAGCTGTTAGAAAGGAACATCGTCGAACGCACTTCGGCCGATTTCATGAGATCGACCGTGAAGACCACGTCTTGAGCCGTCAGCTTTACATCATCACTCCAGCGGGCATCATCCCGTAGGGTGATGACATACTCGCGACCGCTCTGGCCGACCGTAAGACCAGTCGCCAGATCGTCGCTCAGATGTCCGGTGTCGTCGTAAGTATATAACGACGAGAATATCAGCTTGCCGGCAGACATTTCGGCCGGAGTCGACGCATATAACGGATTCAGGGTGCTCAGCGGTCCAAGCACGGCTTCGGCGTACGTCCCGCCCTCCTTCCATGCCATCGTCCTGTACGCCTGCTGATACCAGAGCATCTGCAGGGCGACAGCGGCGACCAGAACGCCGATGATCGAGAGCCATATGGTGACATGTTGGCGGACGTTACGCAGACTGTCGAGCTTGTTCAAGACGAATTTATGCGCATGACGCGTAGTGGTGTTCTCCGCACGCAAAGCGCGCTTTGAGAATGTCTTCGAATCGAACGAGATGCGCTGAAACCGCTTCCAACTGCCCTTTTCGTCCGCCACCTTTTCCTACGCCCTTATCCGTTCGTGCCCGGCAGGAGAAGACCGACCAGGATTGAAAGCACGAAGACGACCGCCAATACGATGGTCGCGTCGAACAGGCTCTTGTCGAGTCCGCGGCGTGTCGTGTACAGTTCGCCGGAACTGCCGAAACCGGCACCCAGGCTGGCTCCGCGCTGTTGCAGCAACACGCAGATGATCATCAGGACGCCTGAAGCCAAGGTGATGAATTGTAAGATCGAGTCAAGTTCCATGTCGTTTAGGTTTCCTTCCGGATTGCTTCGTAGCGGAGTTCGAGCGCGCTACTTACTATATAGT
>ERZ761597.38-NODE-38-length-47689-cov-9.063652_pt1 | contig 47689 bp, 77 predicted proteins | sample MGYA00433093_ERZ761597 | MGnify/ENA primary metagenome ERZ761597 (study PRJEB28899, sample SAMN03785557) | bioreactor sludge metagenome | biome: EBPR Sludge; feature: EBPR Bioreactor; material: 0.22µm filtered reactor supernatant | place: Saint Lucia: Queensland... | reverse complement strand
ACCCTTGCGCGGTTAACCGCATTGCGCGGGTAATCAAACGGGTAATGTCGCAAGAAAGTGTACTAATTGAGCGGACACAAAGTGAGGTAACGTTTCTATGAAAACGACATACAAGATTACAGTAGACACTACTAAGGTAGCGGATAGCGTAGGACTAAGCTTGAACGAATACGCTTATCTACTCATGCACTATCGTTCTATTATGTCGCGCGTATGGGCGCACATTATGAATGATGTGCTGCCGAACGAAATCAAGTATCATGTCCGTAATGACCTAAATAAGGAATAGCATCATGCCTAGAAAACCGCGTGAGGATACTATACAGCAGAATGTAATGAGCATAATCCGTAATTGGCATTCGTGGCACATCAACCGGATTATGATTGTAGCGGAATTGCGCGGTTTTCACTATTCTTATAAGCAAGTGAGGAACGCATTATTCCGTATGCGTAAATCACCGTATTACAAAGCGCCAATTCATATGGGGTTAGGTTGGTATCAATGGACATAGCACATCATACGCCAGCGAACAAACGAAAACAAATTGAAACGGCTGAAATTATCCTATACCGCAAATTAACGCGCGAACAATGGGACAATTACGCAGACGCTCGAAACGCAATCTATGCCAGTGCAAGCGAAACGGCATTAGATGAAATCTTAGAAATCATTCGCGCATACTTGGAAGGGTAACGATTGCATACTAATCTGGCTTTAATGTCGGATTAATGTGTCTCTCATAATAGGAGATTACCCTTAAGACAATGACCGCAGGAGGGAATAACATGAAACGTACCGCCGATTACACACCTATGTCTGCTAATCGTCACATGCCTTATGATGACCTAATCTGGCATGAAAACTCGCACTATGACATACTAGGTAGTGGGGTTACTACCCGCGCATTAAAGCTTAGCGCGGAATATGTAATTGTCCATACGGAAGATAAATACAAGCTGTATTTACAGCTTGGGTTAGGGTTAGTCATACCCTATACTATCCGCGTAGCATCACCCTCCGCCGATGTGCGTATGAGGTATCGTTTTGTCGCACGACGTTACCGCGTATATAATCAATTGAGCGATGGCGAACAGGCGGGTATTGTGAGGAAAACAAAACTCGACGATGAAAAAGCCATTGTAAATATTGAGCGACGATGGATTAATCTCTATGACGATAAAATTGGAGCACAATACAATAAAGGGTACTCCTACAATGAACGTGCAAAACACATACGGGAGCTAAAAGCCCAACGGACGCGCGACATTCTAACAGACCTAGTGAATTCTGGCATACGCTCAATTATTCCCGCCGCGCGCGTGTATCTTGAGAATAACGTACAAAAACGTATCTATGATTTGCGATGCGATTTACACGGGGGGAATTTTGGTATTTTACCCGATGGGCGTATGATGTGGACGGACCCGTTTATCTAGGATAATACCCATGAATATCTATGCACTGCGCAAGCGCATAACGCAATACGCGCAGAATACCAACGACATAGAACGCGCTATGGTTGCCTATGAATACGTCATAGGCAATCATTCTCAAGATGACGCCTATAGCATTGTCGTGCGGCTAGGCATTCCGCAAAAGCTAGACCTATTGCGGGTATTGTTGCCAGCTAATGAGCATGTCTCTTTGTTCGCCAGTGCATACGCCAAAATAGGCGAAACGCGGGACAAACGGGTAGCACTGGCAAGTAAGTATACTGGTGATGCATTGTACGTCATAGCAGACACGGCTAGACTTTCGATATGGTACGCGGATAACGATTACAATGTCAGTGCTAGGCATATTGAGCTAAGCATAAACCAGATGCTAAAGAACACACTCATCTAGCGCTAATCTGGCATTAATGCGTCTCTCATAATCGGCCTTTATGATGTAAGCATGGTCAATTATGAAAGTGAGGCTATCATGAACGCTCAATTTACTGTGATCAAGAACACTGTTATATCTTTTTCGCCCACCCACGCGCAAGAATTGTGTGATCTTATGGGCACAGATCGCAATACACTGCGCGAAACAAAATACGTTTGGCGTGTGTACGAAATGCGCATCGAACACAAGGCCTACCAGCTTAGTGGCCGTTACTTCGTAATCATCACAGATGACAGACTAGATTACAGCCGAATCCTTGAGTTTACCTCCCGTGCGGACATCATGAACTATCGTGAATATTTGCTTATGCCGACTAATGAGGGAAAATGGCTGTAACATACTGTCAAAATGTGCGCCCATGAATAGATGGGCGCACAACTAACCTAAGATGAAAGTGAGGATACAATGAGCAGCGATGTGATTATCACCGAACACAATTACACGGGGATTAGAGACCTAATTGTTAATACACCTACGCTGGATGTATATCAAAAAGACATAGCGCTTACTTGGATACATTCTAATCTCAAGATAGGTGCAAGCCTGCGCGAACAATTGACCTATCGTGGCTGTAATTACATGCTGGGCATCATCGGCCATAATGTGCTCAAGCTTAAGAATACAGCGGTGTTTTTTTCAACTTCCTCCAGTAACACATGACGATAGGGCACGGGTAATTGTGGCGATTTTAGCATATGTTCGAAACGCTATTGAAAGTGAGAAATAATGGACACTAACCAACCTGCAAAATTTGTTGCACGCCAGATTGTACCTATACGTGCTCGTGCTATCGCGTTAGACTTCTTGCGCCCATATCCAGCAGACATTACTGTTAGCCGCGCGCTAAAACTAGCTTGCACTGGTGGGCTTGTGCGCCTAATGGAATTGCTAGGTTTCTGGCAATATGGCCGCCAATACTATGGCATTATCTTCTCTAACATAGGCGGCGATAAGCGTCGGGAGCTATTACAGACACTACGCCAAGCAATCTATGATGAAATTGAAAGATATGAGTTATCATGAAAGTAATTGAGCTAATCCACATCCTACGCGCTGCTAGTCGAGAATCACTAACAATTGAGCAAGAGCTATTGCGCGATAGCATCGTCAAGCGCTTGCTAGACTGCCCTACGGATGCATACGCGGATATTGAAGTAACCAAACGGGCTGATTTAAGCCTGTACATGACATTATCGCGTATGGACAATGAAGTAGAAATACATCATTTGACCTATGGTGATGCTATCGAAATCGCCTACCGTTTTCAGCCGATAACATACGAAATTTCTACGCACGATGGCACAATCATAAAGGCTTACCCGTAATGATTACCGATACCGACAAAGAACTACCCGACATTTTCGTTAGCTCCAAAGACTTAGCGCAATTGTTCGAACTACTCAGAAAAACGGAAGCGGAGCATCCTGATAGTTACTATGCAATGCGCACTGCGAAATACTGGCTTGCCAGTATTGGCGATGGTGAAAACATCACAAGAGCATTGTGGTATGACGCTTGTATCGATGGGCTGTTTGCCGTTATATTCTGGTGTATTGACAAGTCAACCGCTAGCCGGTTAGACCATTACAGCGGGCATGACGTACTTAGCAGACGCCATGATATTATTAGTCAAGTAATCTTGCCGTTTATCACGGCTTATCTTGAGGATTAAACCTTTGCCAAAAGACCATATCTTGCGTCTAGTGCATTTGATGGCGCTTGTTGTGCCTTGACCTAAAACCAGCCGTAAAAAGAGACATGCTGAATAGAATAGAGAATATGGGATAGCGCCAGAAATGACGCTATTTCGCGTTTTAAGGCGTTCTATGTTGCGCACGATAGAGAATACCTGAATAGCAATAAACGCGGCTTAGGAGGGCAAGTAAACCGGTTTAATAGGCATTGTGGCGGATTAGGTAATGTTGCGCAGTATAGGGTTATATGTGGGATAGGGGGATAAAATGTGGGATAACGTGGGATATATGGGATAATGTGGGATAATCTCGCATCCTATAGCATTTCACGTTTTTGCACGAAATTGCACGTTTGTGCATGTTTTCTAGGGACAGCAGGGTTTTTCGTACTTTTGTTCTACTCTATACGCTAATACCCTGTTTTGAGAAAACTAATGAGAAAGTGTGAGTATTTCTGAGTATTACACTTGCCCGGAATACTGCATAGTGTTTTGATGATAAATTCTCATGTATAGCCCTATGGGGCTATATAAGTGAGTATTTCTCAAAAACGCTATTTATAGGGAGTGAGAAAGTGAGAAAATATCGTAATAATTGACGGAACTAATTAAGGGTCAATATGGGTCAATATGGGTCACAATGGAGAGATTTATTACGTAATAATTGGTAATAAACAGTCAAAAACTTAGTTTTCTCAGACTAAAGTATTATGTGAGAAATCAGTATGGGACACAAGCCTATTACTAATCCGGCTACTCGCTAGCCGGTTCCAGCACGGCATAGCCAGTATTACGAAAACGTAATTGAGAAATAGTGAGAAATAGGCCATAGCCGATTATATAACCGGCAGTATATAGGCGGCTAGATGTGCATAGTGGGGTGACTATATAGGCAAGGCATAGAGAAGGGTAGCACAACAAACACTGCTGTATAGGAGCAGCATACGCAGTAGTATAGAGTCATAATATATAGTGCTATATAGTAGACATGCATTATATAGTATACAGTACAATATAGGCAACAAATAAAGGCACACAGTACATGCTGCGGATTATTATAGTGGCTGATTATCATAGCATATACTATATAGTATCATAATAAGTTTAGTTTAGGTAAACTGTTTATTTAGATCAATCTAAAATAAAGACGAAGGTCGTCTAATGAATAATTTAGATCAGTCGAAAACCCCCCTTAGACTGGCCTAAAACCCGTCATGTCGTGCAAATATTTTTTCTAGTGTGAACCAAAATATAACCCCTTGACATTTCGATATTGGTGGTATACTTAAAGTATAGAAAGGGGTTTTATTATGCCTAAGACAAGCTACAAATTTGCAGTATGCCCAAGATGTAACAAGAAAAAGGCTCTGAAAGAGTTCTACAATCTTGGGTCCGATGGAAGGCGGCATCACAAACGGAAGTTCTGTAATGCGTGCTGGCCGGATGCCGTCGCAGAGACACAAGAACGAAATGTGCAGAAAAGGCTTGAGAAGAAGCGAAAAGAAACTGAACGGCGGCGAGAACAAGACGAGATTTATCAATATCAGATGTGGTTAGACACACTTCCTACCGGGCACTTTAAGCTACTCAATCCTAGTGGTAAAGGATCACGTATTCATCCGGCTGAGTTGTACGCTATGTACACACTATTGGGGGCGTGTGATCCGTTCAGTGGTGAGCCGTTAGAATATAATGTACCTTCGACCAATACACGACGGCTAGAGCTTGATCATATTGTGCCTATTCAGGACGGCGGCACGAGCGAGCTTAGTAATTTGATCATGGTTACGCGTGCTACAAACGTGGATAAACGACACATGCCACTTGACATATATCTTGCATGGCGCTACCCAGACCGAGCGGAGCAGATTAAGCGCCGTATCTCATGGGTTCATGATCAGATGCGTAAGCAGGGCTTTATAATGGATCGTGTCTATCGTAATGGGCGCGCACGAGACTAGACGCCTCGCCCAATGCAAAAAGGCCGTTTCTACGGCCTCAGCTTGAAAATGCAGAAAGCAAAATTTTTGAAAAGCAGGGCAGAAGGGATTTGAACCCCTACCTACTCGTTTTGGAGACGAGTGCTCTACCGTTTTTAAGCTACTGCCCTGTACGGGAAAGAAGTGGAGCAGGTGGGATTCGAACCCACTTATCCAGGGATCAGCGGTTTTTATTCGGATCAATACCGTGCCACAATGTACCCCGGTCTATCCCAGCTTTCGCCCTGCCCCATTCGAAAAAAGCCCCCATAATTTCGGTACGGCTTCGTCGTCGCCAAAGGCTCGGAAGGCATACCACCTGACTAAGGGGGCTAATTTTTAATGCCGGGTAGCAGGCCCCCATTAACACTGCTGCTTAGGGGTATATCTAGAATACTCGCCCCTCGTGCTTTTCGAGACAGGAGGTTCTTACACTTACCCGACAATCATCAGTCTAGCATGTTTCTATGCGCTTGTCAAGCCCCTTGACAGAAGTTCCTTTGTATGCTAGACTGAGTGAGTAAGATTAAAGGAGAAGAGACCGATGAAATTTAACGACATCGACATGATCCAGTACCTCCTGCGGTATTGTGATAAGAGTAACATCCCCCACCACATAACTCAGTTAATGTTTGATGTGCGCAACAATATGTACCACTTTCAGACACGAGTGCCGGGAATGTATGTCAGTCTGTTTCACTATATAGCCTACGAAGATCGGAATAAGGTTGATATGTTCATTCGCCTGATTCATGATCGTGACGTGGTTAGGGCAATGATTGATCAGCACAGAAAGATGAAGGAAACTCGTGGCAAATAAGTTCATCAATAAGCCTACAATTATCGAGGCAATCCTGTTCGATGGCACCATTGACAGTGAGTTGAGTGTGCGTACAGATTTTGGTATTGACGCAATCCTACACTTTACGCGCAGGGGTCCAATCATGGTGTTGCAGACACGTTCGGGCGAGCAGCACGTTAAGCCCGGATACTGGATTATTCGAGGTGTAGGTGGCGAGATTTATACATGTGACAATGAGTCGTTTACTGATACCTACGAGGCCATCTAATGCATGGATATGGTGTAACCATAAACACAAATGGGGTTAGCATTGACGTTGACTTTACTGAGCACTCCTGGCTTGTGTACACCGGAGATAATGTAGGGTACTCATTTAAGTGCTTAGGAGAGATGTTTCCGGGAAAACAGCTAACACTTTCCATTGATCAAACAATTAATGTTGAGGATGGTCCAACCATCTTACCCGGAGACATGCTGCGGGTGGGAATGGCGAGAGTTGTTATAGTAGAGGGAAGAGGTAAATCCAGTGGAGATTGTTAAGACCGGCCACTGTCCAGCTAGTCCTGTTCAAATGACCTATGATCCAAACAATCGCTACACGGCTTTGGGGCTTCAACACATGTTTGATGGAGCTACGATCCGGTGGCACGCCGCTACAAGCGGTCTGGAAGTGCTTGGGATCGACATTATGCTTTACCCAAAGGACTTTATTCATCTGGACACTGATGGGGTTGCGCGGATTGTGCGTAAGGATGAGGTGCTAGACTAGAAAAAGGGGTCGAAAGACCCCTTAATGTTAGCCGCTTTTGGTGTTGTACTGGTCTAGAATACTGGAAACACCAATGATGCTGATCATAATTTCCTCAATTGGTGCTTTTTCGAGCATTTCGATAGCTTCTAGGACCATGGAAAACTCACTGGCGTCTCCGGTTCGTGATTTGATCACCCTTAGAATGAGTAGTGCCAGTTGCAAGCGAGCTTGTAGCTCTTGTTCGGTACTCATCACAGGCTACGAGCCATCTTGTACAGCGCCATCGCCCGCGTGAGCTGGATCAGGTTCAGTGAGTCCACAAGAACCTCGCGAGGTTCATTGTTGATGTTTTTGACGGCTTCAGCGGCTACGTCACGGTCCAGCTTATCTTCAGCAGTCAGCGAGAGAGTCTCAAGAATGAGCAGGGCGATCTCAAGCTTCACTTCACAGTCACTTTTTTGGTCCATTTTGGGTCCTTATACATCGAAACGAACAGATGCAGTAAGCCTAGCACAAATGAGTTTTGTTGTCAAGACTTGACGTGCATAAATTTCTGTGCTATGCTTTTCACATGTTCAATTGGAGGATAAATATGGGTAACGATAGGTTTGGTAAATCCGCCGCTGAGAAAGCCCTCGAAGCATGTGCAGTGTCCTTTATGGATGTTGCCCGCAGTGCAGCATATCTGGGGCTTAAGCAGGGGGAGTGGAGCTTTAATGGGGATGATGGTACTGAGTACATCATTCATCTTGATGGCGACGAGGTGCATATCGCACCAAAAGCCAGCCTTTCCGATTTCGAAGCAGATTTCTAGAGATAAGGGTATAAAATTACAGACATTACGAATCAAATTCCGAACGATGAGCCGGAATTTAGCAACGAAGAGCTTGCAGAGCGTGCGCGGTCAATTCTGAACATGGATGAAGTGGATGTTGTTGAAGAAAGCAATACCCTGGCCGAGCGGGATGTCTACCTGATCAATTTTGGTGCAAATCTGGCACTGACGGCAATTCAGGGTATTCTGCGTGGCGAGGCCGATGGGCACCTTGAAGACGATGTGATTGTCGCAGATATTCATCGTCCGTTGCAGTAATGCGATTATCCTGGGGAATACTGATCATTCTGATGATTGTTCTCCTGTATGTGCTGGGGTGCCTGCTGGTGCCCCTTACAGGGGATTTGATGTCAGCCTATTTGCTGGGTAACTCAATAGGTGTAGCCTGTACGCTTTTGTTTGTTCTCTTGTTCGTAGAGCGAAAGTAGAACAGCATGAACGAGACTGATCTAGTTGTGATTAAGAAGCTGGGCGACGCTGGTCTTATGACGCAAGCATATGCAGCAATGTTTCTACCATTTGATCAGTGGGCGTCAATGAAGCGCTTGACAATTCAAGGGATTGTACTGTTCGATTACGTTCGCCGTATCTATGTATTGTCAAACGCAGGTCGGGCGCTGTACACAATGGCTAGTCAAAATGCTTAGACCAATGATTGTAGAGGTCGTTGATAGCCCGGTCTTTGATTATATCAATGGTGATACTCTACATCGCTGTACAGGATATGACGTGCGCAACAAGCGCTGGGTTTATGTTGAACGCCGGTCACTATCCGGCGAGATTCTTAGTCAATATGGGTATCGAAAGGTTAAAGGTGGCGCGATACGAGGACATTCTAGAGCGGCTCGATAAGGTCGAGGCAGATATTCGAGAGTTACGTTCCTTTCACAGTAACAACACAATTGAACGGCAACGACAAAAGCTCGTTCAGATGTTAAGTGACATCAAAGTGTACCGCTTTGGTGGGGTGACGGTTGACTCTCCTGGGTGGGCATACGTTGAGGTGCTCGAAAAAGAGTTACAGCCTGGTATTGAGCTTATCAAGGGCTTGGGATTTAAGGCTCGTTGGGTAACTCATGCTGTACGTTCGGATGTTGCACTTATCGAAGTTGAATTACCGGAGGATTTCTAATGCGTGGTGGTGATACTCCCGCATTGCGGGCAGCGGTTGATATTGCAGAATGGGAAAACAACCATCTAGATATGCTACAGCAAGTCATTGATCTGCTTAGTGCCAATGCCGGTGTGTTTGACCTGCAAGACTACTCAATCTTTTCTGGTTCAGTGTATAAGGCGGTCATGACACTGCACAACGGACTGCTGGATAAGGGTGTCGAGCATCAGTTGGTAGAGCAATTTCTGCTTGAGCACTTGACATTTTTTGCGGAACTGTTTATACTTGGATTTATAACCGGTTCCCAGAACGAAGACTTTCTGTCATTTATGGGAGATACCCGCATTCGCGGGGGAAGGATCAGCTAGAATGGAAATTCAGAATATCAACGATCTCAAGGCATTGACGGCAACACTTCCGGCAGAACTGACGACCAACATCGCAGCGTTCTACCAGACCGTGACCGAAAATCCCGGCGCTGATATTGATTATCAGACTGCCATCAATTTTGCTTGTGACATCATGACGCACTTTGGTACCCTCCTGGATGATGGTACGCTTGAGAAGGTTGCAGTGTTCATCAACAGTAACTATGCTGATGGCGTGGGCGATGTCTTCATGAGCAAACTGCCCCTTGAGGCTGAGCATTGGGCGCGACTGCTTGCTATCGTTCGCGATGCGGGCGAATCTCAGGACATGCTCACCGCCGCTAGTTACGTCTCACCGATTGTTCTGGGGTACTACCTCGTTACGTCGAACACGACCCCCGGTGATCGTAATGATGGTCAGAATGGGTTTTCGAGCTTTTTGCAGGGCTTCGGATACCCCGTGCATTCGGCAGTCATGGAGGGCATTCAGGCGCAGTTGATGGAAGATCTTCTGCGTCTGATGCTCGAAGATGATGACTCGGAGCTTGCTAACTAAGTATGTTTATCGCAATCGAGGGAATTGATCACACAGGCAAGACATCACTAGCTACTCATCTTTATGGGCACATGCTATCTAAAGGCATGAATGTTACTTTTGTGCGTGAGCCTGGATCAACCTCCGCTGCGGAAAAGATACGTTCTGTGATAATGTCAGATGAAGTTGGTAAAACAGGCTCGGCTAAAACTGAGCCTGTACTATTTGCAGCCGCCAGGGTCGATCTGGTCGAGAACGTAATCAGACCGGCATTAACAGACGGCGGGCATGTGATAGCGGACCGATTTACGGCATCTACATGGGCGTACCAACATTGGGGCAGAGGTGTTGATGCAACCACAATTGCAATGCTACAGTATGTAGCTACCCTGGGATTACAGCCTGATCTCACACTCTATCTGTATCCAACGGATATTACCGCTGTAATGGAACGCGGTACCGTGGATAATCGTCTTGATGATATGGATATGCCATTCTACACGCGTGTACAAAGTGGGTATGAGCACCTGTATCGTAACTGCTGGAAACCGTCTAATCCGTGGCTTGTTGGTCGCGCATGGGTGGGTATCAATGCTAATGATCCACTTGATGCCGTTCTACAGCGTGGTGCTTCGATTATAGATGCACTGTTGACATAAGATAGTTAAGTGGTATAATAAAGTATGAGATTCACCAATGTTTTTGTGTTCTATGATCAAGAACTTGACGCATGGGGTAATCCTGTAGGCTGGTATAGGTTCGATCTGATGGATAAAGAACCACTAAGTTTCCGGCCAACAGAGATTGCTGCGTTCATGTCTCTGTATAACAGAGCACTGTTACTCAGGAAACTACGTAAGTATGGACGGTCAACTTAGTCTAGACCGCAAGCCATGGGATAAACTACCCGATGAAACGCCCCGCCAGTACGGGGCGTTTACGCGTTGGCTTGCTGGTAATCGAGTCACAAAGGACATTGCCGAGCTTGTAGGGGTTACTGAGGTAACTATTGAGCGCTGGCGTGCAAAATATAGCTGGATAGATCGAGCGGAAGCGTTCGATAGTGAGATACCTCGTGCAATTCTCGAACAGGCCGGTAACACAGTCATTGGATACCGAACAGTTGTACAAACAGACGAACTAACAGACTATCAGCGTCTTATTGCCTCATGGAGGGCAGAGTTTGCACAGCTAGTAGGTAATTCTTCGGAGGATGGGATTGATCTTGATAAGCTGGATAAGCTCATTAAGATGCGCGAGCGACTGATGGCGATGGGGAGAACTGCCACCGGTCAGCCTACATCCTATAAGCAAGAGCTTACTAAGCAACCAGAAGAGCCTAGTGACAAATCAACGGAGCCGCGCACTTTAGTGTGGCACGATGCAGGAGCTAACATAATTAGTGGTCAAATTACTCGAACTACCCCGCAACGAGAGGATTAACCCACCGCTACTTCATCCAAAACAACAGCTTATTTACGACGACCCAGCACGATTTCAAGTAGTCGATGCAGGTCGTCGTTTTGGTAAAAGCCGCGTTACACTTGCTAAATGCGCAGATGTTGCTGTTAACCTGGGTGGTATGGTCTGGTGGGTTGCCCCTAACTATACGATCAGTGATAATCAGTGGAGACTAGCCAAGAAACTACTTGGCGGTGGGGGAGGAAGTCCTCCGATATGGTCTGATAAAAACGAGGTCGGTAGACGACTCGAATTTCATTACCCTAACCCTGATGGTACGATGAGTTATGGTGAAATTCACTTCAAGTCAGCAGATAAACCTGACAGTTTACGTGGTGAGGGTCTCCACTTTCTTGCCATTGATGAAGCGGCCTTTATGCCCGGTGATGCGTGGGTCATCCTTCGACCGGCATTGACCGATAATGAGGGTGCAGCATGGTTTATCTCTACCCCAGCACCATACTTGAATTGGTTTTACACTCTCTATCAATATGCGGATAGCGAAGAGAATCCTGATTGGAAAGCTTGGCAGTTTACAAGCTATGATAATCCCTTCATCGCTAAAGCTGAGATTGATGAATCCAAGAAAACGATGTTATTGCGCGATTTCGAGCGTGAGCATCTAGCACAATTCCCTGAAAATCAGGGTCAGATGTTTGCTAATCTGGATGTCGTGGCAGATGTACCGTTTCAAGTCAAGCGGGATTACAGTAAACACTATGTAATGGGTGTCGATTGGGGTCGAAAAGATGACTACACTGTGTTTTCTGTGATCGAGCTTGAGACGAAGCGCCAAGTATACGCAATGGCCTTTAACAAAACCTCCTGGGCTATCCAAAAACAGCGATTTAAGGCCGCTTACGACACATGGCAGCCTGTTAGATGCTTCGTAGAGGCAAACGCCGCAGGAAGCCCCATTGTAGAGGAATTACTGGCACTTGGGTACAAGATCACGCCCTTCATTATGTCCCATGTGTCAAAAGCACCATTGATCGAGGCACTTGCGTTAGCGTTCGAGGCTGAAAGACTGCATATTCTCAATGATCGCAGCAGTTATGGCAAGAAACAACTTGTAGAATTACGTGCATTTGAGTCCACGCCTTCTGCCGATGGGATGAAGCACAAATACGCGGCACCAAAGGGTATGCACGATGACATGGTGATTTCGTTAGCGCTGGCATGGGCAGCAGCTAATGATAGTAAGCCTGGTATGACACTGGCTGAGAATCCTTTTTACAAAGAGGCTCGACCTGGGGTTAAACGTGAAGATGTCCCACCATTTGAACGGCCACTAACGATGCTTCAGAAACGCAAAAAGATTGCGCACGACTTACAACGAGAACTGCTTAAGAGTAGAGGATTACTATAATGCCCGCTGCAATGGAATACATTCGTGCCGACGATAATCGTCGTTGGTCTGCGTTCGAGAATTCATATAACGCTGAACGTACCGAACGCCAGAAGAAAATGGCAGATGTTGAGCGCTATTATGAGGGTAAACACTCACCCTCATTACTGCCAGATGATGAGGGAGTAGATGATAACATTGTCATCAACCATGTTAAGCAGATTATTGATCGGTCGGTCTCATTCCTGTTTCCAACGCTACCAAAGTTCGAGATCAATGCCGAGCGAGAGACCCCGGAAGAACAATGGCTTAAAGAAGCATGGCGATACAATAAAGGTACCCTTGCCCTAAATGGGTTCGCTATGAATGGGTGTAAAGGTGGGCATGTTTTTATCAAGATCAAGCCCGCTGAATCTGCCAGCGAATATCCAAGGCTTATCAATCTCAAGCCTGATACGGTTACTGTGTTTTGGCAGGCTGATGATATTGAGATGCCACTATGGTACGAGATTCGGTATGAAGCTGGTGACGTGGAATATCTGCAAGACATTGTATATGACCGGCAGAACAGGGTCTGGATATTCTATGAGTATGAGAGTCGCAAGCGCGGTACCAAAAATTGGGTACTGCGTGGTGAGCCTGAGACCTGGAAGTATCCATTCGCACCTATTGTGCATTGGCAGCATCTTCCGAACGTAAACGAGTTTTATGGCAAGGGCGAGACTGATGATGGAATTCTTCAGGCTAACGACGCTGTAAACCGTATCGCCAGCGACATTAATCGCATCCTGCGCTATCATTCGTTCCCTAAGACGGTGGGTACAGGCTTTACAGCGGGTGAGATGCAGGAAACAGGCATTGATCGCTTTTGGACTGTGGCAAGCCCTGACGCTGTAATCAAGAATCTCGAAATGCAGTCAGACCTATCATCTAGCATGAACATGCTGACTACCCTTACAGACAACATTCTGTCCCTTGCTCGTGTTGTTATTATGAAGGGTACTGTTAAGGACTTTCAGCGCGTTACGAACACGGGTATTCGTGCTGTGTTTCTTGACATGATCAATAAGAACATCTTGCTACGCTGGTCCTATGGTGTTGGTCTTGCCGAGCTTTCGTATCGTATGCTGGCCGTTGCTGGCAAAACAGCCAAGCGTCCTGACATCATCTGGCCTGATCCGTTGCCTGAAGACCAGACCGAGACGGTTAATATTCTGGCAATTGAACGTGCAATGAAAATTGTGTCGCATCGTACCGCAGCAACCAAGCGTGGATACTCCTTTGATCAGGAAGCGCGTAATATGGAGCAAGAGGCTTCTATGGACATTTTTGCAGCCCCTGAACCTGCGGCATCGGCAAATACCTCTGGCGGCTACTTAACTAAGCAAGACTCTAACGAAGTTAAGCGTTAAGTAGTTGACAAGTAGATACTATAGTGTATAATTAATAGTGAGGGACAGCACAACCTTAGCGCGGTTAGCGCTGTAATATTGTTACGTGCTACGTCTCTCAAGCTCCCCCTATCGTTTCGTCGGTAGGGTGCGGGGTAGAGATACCCCAGCTAACGATTCCGCGCGGAATCAAGCCCCAAGCAAGTGCTTGGGGTTTTTGTTTCTCTATCTGCGAGTGCAGGAGATGATTGTATGGAAAATGAGCACGAGGGTGCTAACGATACTAATGCCGGGGGCATTGATGTATCACAGATTGATTGGTCAAAGGTTCAGTTGCCCGAAGAAGTGATTAAGCGTACACCGGCTTATCAGAGTGTGCTTAGCGAGTCTATTGAACGCCGTAAGGCGCTCGCTGAATTGAAAGCACAGCAAGAATCACCTAAAGGTGATACAAAAGCGGACGCCAAAAACTCTACGGATGGTGTGGACATTGCGGCCATCGTCAAAGAGGCTATCAAGCCTTTCTCAGACGAGCTTAGTGCGCTTAAGCAAGCCGCTGCTGCTGAACGAGAACAACGGGTGTTGTCAGAGCGGCAGAATATTGCTAAATCCGCAGGCTTACCGGAAACATTTGCTTCATTGCTTCAGGGTGATACTGTAGAAGCTATGACGGCTCATGCGCAATCACTTGCTGAGGCGGTTGGTATCAAGTCGGTACCGGCTGATCAGCGATCGAGTGCGACGAATCCCGGACAGCTTTCGGAAAGCGAGTATACGGCACAGCTTGATCGTGTTAAGTCACGCATGAGTGCTTATGAGGATGACAACCTATTCAAGCCGGGTACTCACAAGTCCCTGGGTGGTGGGATTGTTGTAAACAACAAACGTTAACATAGGATCGGGAAACAATGGCTAACGAAATGGTCCTGGGTTATGTGGATCAGTTTGTTCCTGTAATCTGGGAAGCTTCACTGTGGTATATTGAACAGAATTTCATTATGCCGCGTTTGGTCAAGACGTTCACCGATGCTTCGAATTGGGCACCGCGTCAAGTTACGCAGTACGAGGAAACTTCTGTTACGGAAAACCTCGGTGAACTGGAAGACCTGACGCCGAACCTGCTCGAACGTCATATGCGAGCGCAGCTTACGCCCGCTGAGCATGGTACGCAGCACCTTCTGACTGATCGTCGTGTTGAAGGTGATACTGATAATATCCTCGCTCGCGCGGCTGAAGCTATCGGCTTCTCGCTTGGCAAGCATCTTGAACAGAAACTTTTGGGCGACATCGCTACGGTTACTGGTGGTTCAGTCGGCGCAAGCAATGCGAATCTGACTTGGGCTAACCTGTATCAGGCACGCGCCCGCCTCGCCGCTGCGGGTATTCCGGGACCCTACCGTGTGGTCATGCATGAATACCAGTGGCTTAATCTGGCTCTTGCAGTCAACATTGCGCAGACTAACTCGAATGTGGGTCCGCTGCGCATTCGTGAAGATATTCAGTCGCGCTATTATCAGGCGTCTGTGGGTCCTGATATGGATATTTTCATTAGCAATTACCTCCCCATTACTGGCTCCGGTGCAGCCGCATATACTACCGGTGCTATCTTCAGCCGCGATGCTGTTGCTTGGGACCTTCGACGTGGTTTGCGAATCGAACCTGATCGCGATCCTTCGCTGCGTTCTGCGGAACTGAACGCTACCTGGGTGTATGGTCACGGTTTGTGGCAGCCTGAACGCGGTGTGCGTCTGGTTGGTCTTGCTGCGGCTCCTGGTAGCGATGTCACGGTTAATGCTCAGCTTTTGATTGCTGGTGTGGCTGATGATCTTACGCCTACGGCAACGGATTCCGTTACGTACACGTTTACTGTTGTTAATACTGGCTCGGTTGTGGCGCGCGAGATTGTCGCTGTTATCACTGATGACGCCGACTTTACTTTTACGTCAGAATCGGCACAGGTTAGCCAGGGTGTGTTTAATGAAAGCACGCTGACGTGGAATATCGGTTCGCTGGCTCCTGGTGATTCGGCGTACATCCGTTTCGTTGAGGTCTCTGGGGGCACTGGCTCGTCTGACGTTACTCTGACGATTGACGATGCTGATGGTGTCATTCCTCCGCTGACGGCTGATGCTACCTACACCGTGTCCGTCACTGTTTCGTAAGGTAATTCAATGGCAGTAAGAGACGGCATGACCGACATCATTAGCGAGCTTCGCCAACTTACTGCTACGGTTGAAGGGGAAAGCACCCTCAATGGTACTGAGCTTTGGACTGATGAACAACTTCAGGATGTCCTGGATCGGTATCGTAGAGTAGTTCGTGCTTTGCCCCTTCAGCCTATTCAGTCTTACGAAAGCGGCTCGCTGGTATACCAGATTTACCCCCTTCCAACGGCTATACGATCATATCGCATTGAGAATAGTTCTGACGCCTTTGAGGTTCTTAACTCTACAATGATTAAACAGGCGTTTGGTGTGAGCTACACACTAAACATACCTAGTAATCAGGTAGAGTTTTTAGCCAGCACTGGTGGTCGAACATACTATGCGAATATGTTGCTTTATGACATCAACCTAGCCGCCGCAGATATTTGGGATATTAAAGCCTCTCTGCGATGGGATTCGGTTGATTGGCGAACGGACAATCACACGATTAGTGAGGGTGATGAGTATGAGCACTGCGTTAAGCAGGCACTATACTTCCGTTCGCGGGCTATTAGGTCAACTAAGTGGGTTAGAACGGATGAAGCCCCAAGAATGCGCAGCTTGCGATCATGAGCAATATAAGCCGTAATCTTGATCGTCGTCGTGCTCGGATATTGGCAGACTTCCTGCCCGACCGATGTACGATCTATCCGTTTAAGCGTGTGCGCAACGAGGAAGGTGCGTTCACAGACGACGTTGGGGAGCCGTTGGAATACGACGGCTCTATTTACATACCATGTAGGCTAGACTTCACTCGATACTATCGAATGGGTGATGTTTTCGGGCAAGAAACAACGGTCAATACATACACCCTTTATTTGCCATATGATATGCAGATCACTGGTGATATGCGTATCTACATAAACGACAAACGATACGAAGTTCGAGAAGTCTTTAGCCAAGATTCATGGTCCGTAACAACTAAGTTAATCGTAGCGGTCATGGACCCAGAGGTAATTTAATGGCAGATGCAACTATTACTCCGGCTGAAGTTCGCGCGAGTTCAGCGGCCAGTATTCATCATGGTACCTTCGGTGCTACCATTACAGCGGGTACTCCGATGTATAAAGACACCGATGGTACTTTGAAAGCCGGGGATGCAGATGGGACTGCGGCACAGGCAGACCTTGAGGGTATTGCCCTTAATGGTGGGTCGGCTGGACAACCGGCTGTGTACACCGATTATGATCCTCAGTTTGATCCGGGATTTGCACCGAGCAACAGCGCTGCTGGGGCTAAGGGTGTTTATGTTCTGTCAGATACAGCGGGTGGTGTTAAACCGGTTGCTGATCTAGCAGAGGGTGATCGACCAGTTATCCTGTATGTGGCAAACGATGCTAATACAGTTTTCCTCAAGATTGTTAAGTCTGCTGGGGCATTGACGGCCTAATGACACAAGAAGTAATCATCGTCTCTGATCAGTCCGCAGCGGGAACTGTTAATGTCTCTATTGCAAATGGGGCAGCGGTTTCTGGTAATCTCTATGCAGCGGAGCCTGAAGCCCGAAAGGGCTTCAGGGGTTTCTCAGTTGAGATTCCTGCGGCGTGGACTGCGGCTAATATCGGGTTCGAGTATTCCTGGGATGGGAATACTTGGTACAAATTCTACTCATCGACAAAGGTTCGAGTTATGTTGACAAGCGTGCCGACTGCGGAACGCTGCGCAATGGTTGCTCCCGTTGAGGTTGTTGGCCTTAGTCAATATCCTTATGTGAGGCTGGTTAGCCTTAACACAGGTACCGGGGCAAACGAAAATCAGGGTGCCGCGCGGGAGCTTGCTGTTACGTTTTGGAGATAGATCATCATGTCGTTGCCTAATAGGTTTACGGGTGAGGACCTACTGATTACGTTTCTGCCTGACGGTGAAACAGAACCAATTGTGCTAAGTGGTGACTTAACTGATTTTCAGTTTAGCCGAAGCACATCCAATGTTGACCTAACAGCGGGCAGCGGCAAAGATCGAAACTTCAGCACCACAAAAACGCAGTATGAATTTGACTTGTCGGCTTTCGTTAACACCTCTATTATTGTTAAAGAAGGTACAAATGGACTAATAGTCATCTCCCCATCTGGTAGTACATATGATAGGGGATACTATTTTTTCAGAGCTATCGTTAATGGTATTGATGAGGTAGCAGCATTTGATGCAGGGTACGATATGAATCTTACTGGTCTAGTTACAGGACAAATTTTATATAATGATACAGCTCCCGTAACTAACCTAGTGGTTACTGGTGCAGTAAATGATATATACAATCTTGGGCTTGATCTGCCTATTGCGTGGGACGCCGTCGCCGGGGCGCTCACGTACACGCTGCAATACAGCACTGCGAGCGACTTCACTGGTGCAACCGAAGTCACCGGCATCGCGACGACGAGCTACACGACCGTCAGCCTAAGCAATTTCACGACGTACTATTTTCGAGTAGCCGCAGTGAATGCGGCGGGGCAGGGGCCGTGGTCGGATACCGTGACTGTGCTTCTGATTGACGCCGATGCATGGTGGCGCTTGGACGAGACCAGCGGACTGACTGCGGTGGACAGCAGCGGGAACGGCTGGGATGCGGTCGCGACGACCGGCGTGACGGTCAATCAGGACGGCGCGGGGGCAAACACCGGCAAGTCCTGGGCTTTTAATGGTAGCACAAATGACCTGTCTATCCCTTTTAGTGCTGAGCTTCAAGCACAGTTTGACTATCCTGCCGAATTCTTTGTTTGTGCGTGGTGTTATCCAACTTCATACCCGAACTCTTCACCGCGCATTATCGACTTTGGCGGTGTCGGTTTCCTGATGTACGTCACCAGCACACTGAACGTGACGTTTGTCGTTTCGTACACCGGTGGCAGTGTCACGGGTACAAAATCGGGCTTAACTACTAATGCGTGGAATTTCGTGGCTGCGAATGTGGCTGCCGATGGCAAGGTCACAGTCTACCTTGCCAACGCAGCGAACGGCTGGACAGTGACGGCGGGCACGCAGACAGGCGCAGGTAGTGGCAGTAGAACCATCAATCCAAGCAGCAACCCGCTTTGGTTGGGGCACAATCCGTCTCGACAATTCGCTGGAAGAATTGATAGCATAATTGTTGGTTCTGGCAATCCAACGCTTGCTCAACTTCAGAGGGTAGTTGACGCCGCTGCCCCATTTTGATTTAGACCTTCTCGCCGCAAGCGACGTGTGGGCATCAGAGGCGAATTATCGCGTTCGGTGGTTTGCCAGCGGTGCTAACGGAGAACTCGCATGATCGACGGCATCCCGCTCACGTTCGTCTGCGCCGTCTTCGGCCTGCTGGCGTTCGTCGTCTGGCGCGTGCGACGCATCAAAGGAGATTAGGTATGCGTACAATCAAGCTCATCATCGCCATAGTAATGATACTCATCTCGCTCGCGTTACTGCTCATCGCGTTTGCATGGCCCGCCGAGGCGCAGGACACCGCCTGCGACCTGAGCGGGGCAGCGACGATGCAAATCCAGCGTTACAACCCACGCGTATATCGCATGGGAGGGTATATTGTGCCTCGTCGTTCGACGTTTGTAGGTGATGAAATCCTGCGTGCGCCTGAACAATGGAGCGGCACATCTACCTGGGTCGGCTATGAAAATGGTGGGCTAACAGAGGCGCATTTGAGCGCTCCCAGCCTTGCCGCCTTGACGTATTATGATGCGCAGGGTTCTGCGCTGCATTGGGTTGAGATTAAAGCCGATGCTGATGCGGTGTACGTAATGATCATGCCAGCTAATCTACGAGATGGCTATAACTGGCACGGCTGTGTGGCCTTTGAACAGCCACGAGGTGGTACGGTCGAAGCATGGTTAGATAGTTTGGTTGGGTAAGCAATACTTTGTAAGGTTGTTATATGACTACACAACTATTCAGGTCATTGCACTATAGCTGTAATCGAATTGTTGGGGTCATTAACTTGCTATTCGTTGTGGGTATGGTGCTGCGTCTAAATTCAGATCAACACCTAGTAGGGTGGTTAGCACGAGTGTTTGAAGCGGCAACGCCAGTTGATATTACACTGTTTATCAGTATCAACTTTTTATTGTCGTTTCTGTTTATGCTATTCATTAGACGTACTACAATCGGGTATACAATATGGGGCTTGGGTCCCATGTTATTCTATACAGTGGCCTCGATCATACGATTCATTGTAGACACTAACTCGTCTGGAATGAATGTTGTCTTTCCGATTATCATCCTGACGATTGGGATTGCGCTGCTGGCAGTACAACATCTCGCTACGCGGGTTGTTGATAATAGTGCTCAGATTGTAGCAAGAGCCATGAGCAGGGTAATTGATGAACGAACAAGATAACGCACTAATCCAGGCTCTACTGGCGCTCGGTCCATTGCTGGGTGGTGGTACTGTAATCTATCTTCTTAGAAAAGCATGGCCGGTTATCTTGGATGCAGCCATTGGATTGGTTGCATCCTTTGCTAATCGGTCTGCAAGCAAATCGAGTAATTCAAATACAGCGATTTCGGATACCTTATCTCTCGTAGTTGCGTCGTTTACTACGCAAATGCGTGACGTACTACGAGAAGATATGGAGGACCGGCAGCAGTATATTGATCGACTTGCTCGCGTCGAGGCACAAGTAAACACGCTATCGGCGCAGGTTACATCCCAAGCTCAGCTAATTAAGGACTTAGAGCAGGAGCGAGAACATCTGCGGAACGAGCTAAGAAAAGCGAATAGCAGGATTAATTACCTCGTGTCACGTCTGAAAAAAATGGGCGTTGATACTAAGATGATATTGATTGAGATGGACACATGAGCCTGATATGGAAGACTGATATACGGCTGCTCGACCGTATCATACAGACGGCAAATCCATTGGTAGGCGAAGCTGTTTACGATACTGTTGTGGGAATCCGTGAGGATATTCGCAACAATTGGTCTAGTCCATCACCTTCGGCACCTGGGGAACCCCCAGCAGTTGTGTCTGGTCTGCTTGATCGAAGCATACGAATTGATAAGCGCGATGCACAGGGTCGATTTGCATCGGCAACGAACGCTGTGCGCGTTTCTATTATCATTGCTACAGACTACGCTGCTGCGCTTGAGTTCGGGTATGCCCCAAGAAACTTGGCACCAAGGCCATACTTACGGCCTGCCGTCTATCGAGCATCTAAAGCACTAGGCGTGAATATAGCACTGAGGTTCGTATTCAAATAATGCATACAATAGGGATCGTCAACTCAGCAATATTCACTGCGCTATCAGGAAACTCGACACTCAATACTTATGTTGGTGGTCGTTTTTCACCGAATGTCGCGCCGGGTGGGGAAACAGTTCCCTACATCACCTATAGGTATGCTTTTGGCGGTGAACTGAACAATACGCCAAAACCTGCCTTTGAAATTTTTGTTGACATCGTAGGGGTAGCTGACACCCAACCAAAGGCAGCAGTAGCGGCTGGATATATACGGGACATCCTTAAAAATGTGCTACCCGTTTTCCCTGCCGCAAGCGGGTATCAACCCTGGGGGACCGTTAGAGAATCGTGGCCTATTCAGAACACGATGGAAGTTCAGGGGCAACCGTTTTGGGAAGTCGGAAGTACATACAGATTTCGCGGATACCTTCCGTAAAATTGCCAGGAGTGGAATACAATGGCTGTTAATGATCGTTTTACCGGTGAGGACCTCGTGGTGGAGTTTACTCCATCGGGTGGCACTGTTGCTACCATTTCGGGCGACTTCACCAACTTTGCTATGAATCGTACTCAGGATACGGTTGATGTCACGGCTGGCGCAGAAGCGGAGCGCTCGTTTTTGACGACCAAGAAATCACTTGACTGGACGCTTAGTGCGTTCCTGGGAGATGATGATCTTGCTGGAACTAATCTCGTTGAGGGCTTAACCGGTCTGATGGCCGTTTACCCGAAGGGCAAGGTTAGTGGCGAGCCTATTCGAAGCTTCACTGCTATCATCACGGGTCTGAATGAGTCTTATCCGTTTGATGGGGCTGTTGAAATCGAAGTGTCCGGGGTGCGTACCGGCGCAATGATTAATGATATTGGGGATACGTACACCCCGTAGGAGAACTAAATGTCTAGCGAACTTACTGCAACGTTTGACTTTTCGGCTTGGCGTATGCGTGATTACATCGCCTTTATGAAGCTACAATCTGGTTCAGGCGATCCCGGAGAGAAAATTGATGCACTCATGAAAATGGTTTCCACTGCTATTGTTGAGTGGGACCTCGCAAGTGATCCGCATGATATTGAATCATTTGCTGATCTGACCATGCAAGAATGGGCTGCGGTCCTGAACCTGTTTGGTGAGGCTATCAGCAAATCGTTTCAATCCCAAGCAGAATAACTTTTCGCAAAGTGTATACCTAAGTCTCCAATACGGAAAACAGCTTAGTGCTGAAGAGTGGTGGCGGCTTACGCGTGTAGACTTAGCAAGTGAGTACGGCTGGACACTGGAATACATCGACTCTCTACGAGTAGAAGATGTGGGAGACATTCTGGCGGTAAGTCACGCCAGGGCGCTGAAACAGGAGAAGGGTAGACCGAAAGCTACGGGTAAATCCGGCAAGTAGGTCTACCTATGGAGAGGCCACAATGACCCAAACAATTGCATATCTTGAGGCCGTTGTGGGGGCTGATATTACCTCATTTCGACGCGGAATGGCAGAGGTTAGAAACTCTCTGCTTGATGTGGGTGGGCTAAGCTCATCTCTGCGTACTGTGGGCACGTCGCTCACAATGGGTATTACTGTCCCTCTGCTCGGCCTTGCAGCGGCCTCTGTTAAGACGTTCTCTGACTTTGAGGCCGGTATGCGCAATGTTAATGCTATTGCGCAACTAGGTAATGATCAGTTCGAAGAGCTTTATCAGAGAACGCTTGATCTCGGTGGTACTCTACGAGAGGGACCGGCTGGTGCTGCTGAAGCACTGTATACCGTGTTCAGTGCAGGCTGGACTGACGTAGCCGGAGCAATGGACATCGCGACTATCTCAGCACATACTGCTGAAGCTGGTCTTGCAGATTTACAAACAACCACTGAGGCACTCGTATCTGCAATGCTCGCGTATGGAGCATCGGCTGATGAGGCACAGTGGTATTCTGATGTTCTAACGCGAACCGTCGCGTTAGGTGTTGGTGAGATGAATGACTTTGCCGGATCGCTTGGCTATGTCATGTCATCGGCATCTACACTCGGTGTTAGCTTTAATGAGGTTGGTACTGCGCTTGCCTATATGACACAGCGTGGTATGCCCGCTAGTCGTGCGGCTACCTCATTGAACAACGCCTTTAATAAACTCATTGCCCCAAGTGATGCGCTAAAAGAGGTTTTTGATGAATTAGGCGTATCTACCGGGCAAGAGCTTATTGATAATATGGGGGGCATTCAGTATGCCCTGCAAGCAATTATTGAAGCGGCTGATGGCAACAGTGAGCTTTTAACAGACCTATTTCCAGATGAGCGCGGTCGCCGTTTGATCTTTCAGGCTGCTGCTGACATTGATGGATTCAATAAGGTCTTCGCTGAATTTAATGCTGGGCTGGAAGGTGCAACCGAAGCTGCACGAGCACAGCAGATGGAATCGTTTGCTTTTAAGGTAGACCTACTGGCTTCGTCGGTTAAGAAATTCTTGGCCGTCATCGGTCGTAACGTTGCTGGGTCCATGGAGCCGCTGATAGCTGGACTCACTGAAATGTTCTTGGGTCTATCAGAAGTAGACCCGGCTCTGTTGTCGGTTGCCGTTAGTGCAGCGGCAGCGGTTGCGGCGGTTGGTCCACTATTGTGGGTGGTCGGTGCGTTACTTACTCCCGTTGGTCTGCTTACGGGTGCAGTTGTTGCACTTGGTACAGCGTTTGCTAACGACTTGGGAGGTATTCGAACCGGGGCGCTTCAGGGTCTTACACAGGCCGCAGAGTTGATCAGACGAATTGTCTACACACTAGGGCTGACTCATTCTGATGATGCAACTAAGCTTTATGTTATTGCAAATCAGATTGAGGGATTCCTTAATATTGATACGGCAGGCAATCCCGCAATTGCTTCGGCTATCTCAAGTCTTGCGAATGCCATCGCTGAATTCTTGGTGGTCGTACCGGCGCAGGTCGGTGATACTTTCCGGGCAATAGGTAATGGAATCTCAGAGGCTTTTGCAAGTCTTGCATCAGCCGAAACAGGTAATATTCAGACGCGTCTAATCGAGCTTATCACCTCGATCATTGAGGTAGCAACCTCGGTTGTGTCTTTTGGTCTGACTACCCTCGAACAGGTATTCGGGCAAGTGCTACCGGATATTGCTGAGGCTATCAGTAACATTATCGGTGTACTAAACTCTGCGCTGGCCGATGGGAATACGGATCAGCTTGTAAACTTTGCCCTGGGGCTTGGTGTTTTCATAGACTACCTAGTGGGTGTGTTTACAGGACAATCGGCGGTACGACTTGTGCAGTCGGCTCTAATTGAATGGTTGCCAAGACTTCGAACCGTTGTCACTAGATTTCTAGGGACGGCTATTCGTGTTGCATCATGGCTAACGTTCCTGGACTTCCTAGGCAATCTGGCTAAGATGTCAGATGACCCTGCGTGGAAAGACACATCATGGCTTGAGAGACTTGGTGGTGCTCTGGTCCAGACTGCATCAGATGTTGCATCCTGGATGGGTATCGACATCTCACCTAATGAGATTATCGGTAACATCACCTACATGATTGATCAAATTGACCGAGCACTTCTCGCTGCTAACAATCTGATTAGGTACTCGATCGAGAAATTTGCTACCGAGTTTCAAGCACGATGGGCAATCGCTAACGATGACATCGTTCGTGGTGTGAGGCTTGGTGCGGATAAACTGGCGTTAGCGCTCATTGATGCACTTGCACCAATGAAAGACGTATTAGCGCTGGGCGGGATTGACATCAGTCCAACAATAGCATTGAGACCTATCTTTGCAATTGACGCTGATAGAATCCAATTCACACAAGAGGTTAGGCGTCTACTCGATGCTCAGATTCGTACAATGGGTACGATTGTGCTCGATGAGACGATCAATATTTCCTTTGGTGATCTTAACTGGTCGGGCACAACGCAAGACCTGTTAAACGCGTTGGCTAGTGGTGTGCAAGAAGCTACCCCGGCCATTGCTGAAACAATTGAACAGGTGTTCTGGCAGGCTTTCCGAGATGCCGACCTGACAACTCTTGAAGCCGTTGTACCTGTTCTGGCTAACCCAGAAATTGCAGACCTAACTCAGTTTCAAGAAGCGTTTCAACGTGAGGTTGAACGTGCGCTTGAGACCGGAAATATCGAGGTTGCTGCTGGTCTTTTGGAGTACGCTGGGGAGCTTAATATCCCTGCGACTACTCAGACCGACCTTAAGCAAAAGCTTGAAGATGCAATCCTGGGGGCAAACAGTGATCTTGGGTTACAGGAGCTAACACCAGATGTTAAGCTTAACCCATCAGTCGATATAGGTCCATTTGTTGATAATGTGACTAAGCCGGTTCAAGATGAGATGGATAGGACTTTTGGTAAGGGCGGCTCAATTAATCGAACGATTACCAGAGCCAAGCCGATTATTGAAAGTTCGTTCTCTGGTCTGAAGACCTCAACATCTGATCTAACATCATCAATGTTCACATCGTTTTCAGGTCTATCAATTGGTATTGCAGGTGCAGCAGTAATCCTTAGCGGAGCATTGTGGGCACTATCTGCTATGGGGTCTGGGGCTATGTCTAGCCTAGCATCTACCATGGTGGTTACATCTGCGATGATGATTGCTTCACTATATGCAGTTGCTAACGCAGCTAACGTTGCAATCTCAACCATCAGTCGGCTAAACTCGATGTCGATTATGTCCTACACAGCGCCAGCACCACAACCAGTGCCGCCAGTGTTTGTACATGGTCGGGCGAGTGGCGGACCTGTGAACCAGAACGAGCCTTATATTGTTGGTGAGAAGGGTATGGAGCTATTTGTACCGCAGCATAATGGGTATATTATGCCCAACGAAAGTATGCGCGGATACTCTGGCTCAGGTGGTACTGTTATCAACAACATCACGGTAGTTACAAACGACGCTGATAAGCTTATCTCTGATGTTAAGCGACGCGGCGTTGATCTAAAGCGGAGCGGTACAAGTGGCAATAGACCTAGAATATAGGTTCGGTATTGACTGGAATCGCGACGGCGTTATTTGCTGGGGGTCCGAACCATCGGACCCTCGCAACCTTCTCGAACGCCAGCACCAAAGTCTAATTGACGATGGTAATACGAATCTCACAAATGCTTCACTAGAATACGTAAATGTTGTGCCAGCTAAATACTCTATCCACATGATAGACATTACGGCCACCTCAAGTCCAGCTACGGTTGATCTGTATACTGATGGGCTTTCGGGAGTAGCATTAAGCACTGATCAGGTGCTAAGTGTCTGGTTGTCGTGTGCTGATGCAACAAATATCGGAACGGTCATTGTGACAGTTTATGGTATCTCGACTTTTCCGGTTGTTGAAAACCATGTCACATCTGGCACAGAAATTGCGGCGGCGGGTGAGGATGGGCTACGTGTAAACCTGCCCTATAACACATCTGAGCAGCTTGCACTGAGCATCTATATCGAGACAACGGGAGCCGTTGAACCTATTCGGCTGATGGGTATGATGCTTGTAAACGGTACAGCTATCGTGCCACACAATACAGGCGATGATGTCTCATCTTATGAGAACATAACACCTTATGTGCTTTCTGCATCGGCCTCGCGTGGTAAATCATCTAACACAGATTTCGTTGCCTCGGTTGGTACAATCGAGCTATCACTGAAAAATGATACCCGCATATTCTCGCCAGATTATACAGGCGGTCCATTGTATGGGTATCATCGCAAGTATATGCCTATTCGATTTGAGGCATTGCAGAATGACGTATGGAATCGTCTATGGTCTGGGTATACTGATACATATGACCTAACAGCCGGACAGACTAACTCACGCGATGCAACGATAACGGGATTTGACATTGTAAATCGTCTGTCCTATATAGCATCGGCGTTCGAACGTCTATCCAGTGGTACCGTTGACGTTGCTATTAATAGCATTTTGTCTGATAACCTTGAGCTATCGCCAGATAGCGTTATCATGTTTTTTGATCAGGGGTGGTTTGATATTAACCCACTTTCTGGTGAGGATGCGCTACAGATGGGTAGTGGTGTAGGAACGAATACCATTAACTATCTGGGACGTGGGTGGGATGCTCAGGATACGGCAGATCAAGTTTTTGCATCACTAATGGAAGCAGAATTTGGGATGCTGTTGGTAGACCGGAATGGTCGTCTGACATTCTTTAATCAGGACTGGCCTCGTGATTCATCTGTTCTAGACAACATCGAGATTGGTGTTGATGTTGTATCTGGTGATTATACCCTTGGACAAGAGGGATACAGTGGCGCCGTTGTTACATATGATAAACAGGTAATCATAAATGATGGCATCATCTGGCAGCTTGAAAACCCTTACCCCGCTCAAAAGGGCACCATTCAGGTACAAGAGATTACGACAGATGTCGATATTGTAGCTCTTAACGTGATACCATTTATTGGGAATACTCAAGTTACTGATTGGGGTCCGCCATATAGCTGGGCATATATAGATGACCAGAACGACTTAACAGCACCGTCTAATGAGGCGGCAGCAGTTGGATGGACACTTGCTATAACAGGTGAGAACACATTTACTCTTACCACGAATTTTACATCCTGGAACCCGCTTACATACTCACAGAACTTTATTGTTCTGGATATTGTAATTCGAGGCGATGCTGTAGGGTTCGAAGAGGGTACCGTTTATAGCGAAGATGCTGACACTAGTGATTTTCCAGCAACCCTATATGTTATCCAGAATCCAAACATTGTCACTGAGGCAAGTGCAGCACAGGCGGTTGCAGAGATTGTTAATTACCGCAATGTTTTGCGTGGGTACTTTAGTGAAATCACAATGATTGTTAAGGACGCTGATACACTGGATTACTTAGTGTCTTGGGATACTGGTACCAAGATTGAGGTATCTGAGTACCAATCAGCCTTAAGTGATTCCCCTCATATGATTGTAGGTGTTGATTACAGTTATGCTGAGGGTGTTGTCACCGGCACATATAAGCTTGAACCAGTGTACGAATAGGATATAACAAATGGCATACTCGTCAATTGCAACACTTTCACCGGGTCCGCTGCCTTTAGCACACTACAATGCGCTCATCAACAATGTAGCGTATTCTATTGCAAGGCCATATGGACAAACGCGATACTCAGCCGGATATTCAAGTCCTACAACCGGTAATTGGAATACCATTATCGGGTACTCAACATTTCTAACAACGCAGGTTGCTGGTAGGCCGGTACTTGTTCTTGCTGATATGGGATTTAGTGTAGATGCTGCATCTGTCGTGTTTATTCGTGTCAGGATTAACGGCAGTACAGACTACCCGCAGTCAGCACCTATTACATGTCCTGCTGGCTATCACATGCATCTACCATATATTGCGCTGTATGCACCACCAGTAGTTGGCACGTATGTACTTCAGATCGATGAATATCATACTGTTGGTACTCTTACAATGACTGTGGGCAATACATCAACAATAATTGCTATGGAGGGTTAGATGTCAGAAACAGTTGAGATCATAGTTAAGCCGAACGTAAGAATTAACTTTGATACTATCACAGATTTTCTAAACGCAAACGGCTATACCCCTATCAGCATTACAGGGTTTGATCCGGGTGATGGGCTTGAACTACATCTAATATTCGATGAGGATCAGGTGCCAGATACCACTACTCTGGAACGCGACATCCATAAACATGACGCATCTAAACTATCCCCAAAAGAGCAGCGGTTTAAGGACCTTAATGACAGCATCAAACAAGATACAGTCATTGGTAAGCCGGTTGTTGATGACGCTGCAACGGTTGCAGAATACCGGAAAAAGGCCGTCGCTGAGATCGCCTCGCTTAAACGGAGAGTTGAGCGCTTAGAGGCACTTTTGGGGCTTGACACAGATAAATGAGTGGTGTATAGTTAAGGGTGTGAATATACACGAGGATAAACTATGTCTACTGAAATTTCGATTGTAGTTGTTACGGTTGTGATGGGCGTTCTGACGCTGGCAGCTATCTATGCTGGGCGTGGAATTCGATCACTTCAGGCCGTGATTAAGGATTTCATCGAACAGAAATATCAAGAACTCCCCATTGACTTGCGGGCGCGTCTTGATGAGGCTGTTGCACTGGCAACACAGTTCGTTGAGTTTCTTGATCAGGAGGGGCGTCTCAGTGAGTTTATTCAACACGAGATCGTTGATAAGTCAAAAGAAAAACTGTATCTAGCAGTTGACTTGGCAATTGAGCGCGTTGAAGACTTCATCTACCAGGAATTAGGCGTTCGTGTGGACATTCCAGAGGATCAGGTCATTATGTTGATCGAGACCTACATCCTCAATAATCCAGACGAATTTAACCATGATGAACCCGGTTAGGCGCTCGCTCGATATGGATTATGTGGCCTCCCTGCTTATGGGGGGCCATATGACCTACCAGGAGATAGCAGATCACCTGACTGCTAAATATGGGGTACGCGTTACACGTAGTACCATAGCCGGTCTAAAACGTGATATGAAAGCAAACAAAGTAAACATCTTCATGCCAAAGCGTGTCAATCAACTCGATCCTATCCCCTCAATTTCTTCCTATATCTACGAAGTGGAAGATAACAGCAACGTTCATGCTCTGCCTAAATTCATCGGGCACCCAGAGATTAATGTAGATCGTATTGCTGTTGCCTCAGATTTTCATTCACCATACATTGATAAAGAACTAGTTCAGCGGCTTACAAATGATGCTACTCATTATGGAGTAGACCACCTGCTAATTCCCGGCGATCTCATTGATGGTCTTAGAACAACCCATAAACGTAAAACAGCGGGGGTTAGTCTCGGTCGTCAGTACGCGTATACGAGAGAACTCATTAGCTACTTATTCCAGTTTTTTGAGACAATCGTATACACGCAAGGAAACCATGACGATTGGATGACCTTTGAGACCAATGGTGAAATCACATCAGCTGATGCTTATTATTGGCTTGGTGGCGAGGCATATGGTGATCGCTTCGTTGTGTCAGAATACGACAGATCAACGGTTTACAGCGGTGGACAAAAATGGGTTGTGCCACATCAACGTAACTTCGCAAGCAATCCTCTGACTGTTGCCAATAAGCTGGCGCACAAGTTTCAGGCCAATATCATCACACCACATATCCATCAAACGGGTAAGGGCATAGACCAGTATGGGCGCTATGTGCTAATGGCGATTGGTGGTATGTTCGACCCAACTATGATGGAATACCTTAACCTCAAGACCACTACAGGTGTTGTGCCCACACCTGGGTACGGACTAATTCTGGATGGTAAGGGGTTTACTCGATCGGTAAATCCACTATTTAACGAGGTACCATAATGGCTAAAAAGGGTGCAGGAGTCGTTGTACTGGCTGAACCAACGCTTAACAGGCAGCGCATCATTGACTACCTATGGAAAATTCGAGCACGTAACGCAGTAATCGTTGCAAGTAATCCAGCAATCGCATGGGATGTTAAGATTGCATTACCCAACATTGAAGTAGCCTATCGCCATCCAGAAGATGGCAACAAAGACTTCGATTGGATCAGCAACCCCACTGCTTGGTGGGCAGAGAGGCGAAACCGCTATCAGCAGGGTGTACTGGCCTATGTGATGAATGAGCCGAATGGCTATCAGGACCTTCGTCACGCTGCTACTAATCTTTCAACAATTGTAAAGATGGCAAACAGCGAAGGTGTGAGAACCATTGTTGGTAATTTCGGTGTAGGACACCCAGACGAGGTACGTATAGGTAATGGTGAGCTTGATGAGCTATTCGTTACACTAATGAATACTCCGGGTAACTACCTGGGTCTACATGAGTATTACGTTAACTCTGTTTTGGATGAAATTCCATATCACACAGGACGCTTTAGCTACGCAAAAGTACGTGAATTGTATCTACGTAATTCACTTCAGCAATCACTTGACATCTGGATCACTGAAACAGGTAGAGACCTGGGTGGTGGTACAAATGATGGCTGGAATAGCTTTTATGATGGTAACGCTGGGCAATACATTGAACAGCTTAAAGAGCTTGACAGTCTCTACTCCGGTACTGAAATGCATTACTCAATTTTCTGTGCGGGCGCTGGATATGGGTGGGGAAACTTCGATATTATGGACAACGAACAAATCTCACAGCACCTTCTTATGGTCAACACCGGAAGCCCATCCACTCCTGTACCACCCACTACAGGTACACATGTTTCTAGTATGAATGGTCCATTCGTGAATATTCGATCTCGGCCTCATGTCTCAGGTACGGATGTTGGCGATGCTGTTCTGGGTGATCAGATAGAAATTCTTGGGGACCCCATTAATGGGTATCTTCCAATTAGACGCCTTCGGGACCATCTGCTGGGATGGATGTATCTACAAGATGGAAAAGTAAAGGTATCGGGGAGTTAGTCTCCCCGATAGTATATCTTGCTCGATATGATCATCAGTATACCAAGTATGCCAACCAGTACAAGCATAACCTGCTGATCTGTAAGTCGCATAGAGATATACAGTATATCGAGCAAGACCTTTAACAATGCTACTGCAATCAGGGCATTACCAAGTTTTTTCAGAAACCTCATTCTCGAATTTACCTCCGGGTGGCAACACCGTTACCACAACTCTGCGGACCTTATCATAAATAACCTTATACATCTCATTCTGGTAGAACACCTTATGAAATGTGATGCGGTTTGATGATACCTCGGATGACCCGCAGTAGATAGACATCCCATTTTGTATCTGATACTCCATTGCTTCAATAGCTTTTGGAGGAAGTGAAAAGCGCTCTTTGGCACGCTTTCGGGCGTGCCATTGTTGAGCCTGTTTCTTTGTGATCTTCTTACGACGCATTAGAAATTACCCTCCTTAAGCCCTCGCTTGTACTGCGAGATCGCAGCGGGTGTAACTCCGAAAGCATCTGCTACATCTTTACCCTTGAGAGTACCTTCCATAAAGGACGCCAGATCATGCGGATATTGCTCGAAATGCGCGTCTAAACGTTCTTTTAGGGTGTTGGTACCTGTAGGTGCGTTTTCGTGCCTCTGTGAGGCTCCTGGCGCGTTCTGGGGGGCTTCTACAGGCGTTTCTGCTGGAACTTCTGCATCACTCTCGATATTGTTGCGTTTCTGGTAGTTTGTCCACGCAGTTAAAACCTTTTTCTCATAGACTGCCAGATCATCTTTCCAGGTTTTATCTGCCTCAGCCTGTGCGCGATTGTCGTCTTGTGTCATTCGGTGAAACATATCACCGGCCTGCCAAGCAATAATTGGCGCTGAAATCCCCATGAGTGTAGCAATCAGAACACCGAACAGATCAGATTGGTTTGTAGAATACATCTCCACGGCACCAGAATAAGCAGTAGTTGCAATAGCAACCATAAGCGCTACAGACAAGATCACACCAGATGGTGTAATACGAACACGCTTATCTGTGTTTTCTGGCTCCTTCCGACCTCCAACAAACCCAGCACCAAAGATCGAGAACTCCACAAACAGCCAAGTAAACGCACCGATGATACGCTTGATTGTCTCGTCTGGAAAGAACTCTGCTGGCATTGTACGAACAGCAACCGGGATCGTGTGAGCACCGCCGAACACTGCTGCCCCAACAAATGCCAGAAACCACACCATACGCTTTACCCACCCATGAACAGCAGCTTTAGGGCGACGTGGGAACTGTGCCGTATGCGTGCGACGATAGTGCCGTTCAAATTCCTCATACGTTGTGAATGTTTTCATATCGTGACCTCATATTATCTAGAATGTCCTTAGCCGATGCGTCTTTCTTCTTGAGAGATTTGCGTATGTCCTCGTCTATCGTACCTCTAATCAGAAGGTAGATAAACTGGACCTTACGTTCTTGTCCCGGTCGATCTAACCTGCCCATAGACTGCTCATACTGACCATAGGACCAGGGAAGTGAGTAATAAACAGCATAGGCGGCGTGATAAAGATCAATACCCTCTGCCCCAGCAGCAAGCTGGACCAGTAAAACCTGATAGTCGCCGTTTTCCCACTCTTTACGCTGATCTAGTTTACCACTAAGCTCAGCACATATGTACTTGTGCTCTTTAAGGGTTTGGCGTATCAGATCAGCCTCTGCTGTGAATGAGTAGTAGATTACCACCGGCTCATCTTCTGGAAGCTCATCTAACAACTCCAGAACAGCCTGAGCCTTTACGTTTGTTGTTACATGACGAACGCCGGATGCATCCATCAGACCGCCTGTAAACTGCTTCAGGCGCAAGACCGATGTAAGTGGGTTGTCTGCTGTGATAACACCGGACTCAAGTTCCAGTATAGACTCTTTTTCAAGCTCTTTGTAGTTTTTCTTCTCTGTAGGCGGAAGTTCAAGCCAGCGGATTGAATGTTTAACCTCTGGCAGATCGAGAACCTCTTTGCGGTCGATGTAAAATGCGAACGCATCAACACGCCTACGCATATCGTCTTGATTGATGTATGTGCCAAGAACATACCCATAGGGACCATACCATGTAGCATACTGGTAACGGAATTTGGTCCATCCAGTACCAAAGATCGAATCACTAAGAAAGCGAGCTACACCGAAAATATCCAATGGCTTGTTGTGGAATGGGGTTGCTGTAAGCGCAAGCCGTTTCGGGCTGCCACGTTTACCCAGCTTGTGGGCATAACGACTCTGGGCTGATTTATGTGACTTAAGATGCTGCGCTTCATCAGCAACAATCATTGACCACTTAACTCGATCAAGTGCGCGCTGTATTCCTTTGTATGACAGTATATCATAGTTAATTACAACCAAGAACTTACTACGATCCTTACTGTCAGCAATGCTATTGATTAGCTCTACACGCTCAGCGAGTGTACCAGAGTATGCCTCTATTACACTCATGCCCGGAAAGAACTTATCTACGTCGCGTTTCCACACATAACCAGGGCGCTGCTTAGTGATGACAAGCACAGGACCATGGTCAAGCTCCTGATCAATGTAGGACAGTGTAACAGCAGTCTTTCCTGTGCCCACACCCATGAACAGGGCGGCGTAGCCCTTTGTCTCAAGCATAGGGATCAGAAAGTCAAGCGCTTGTTGTTGATGCGGCCAGAGATTAAACACGATACAGCCTTTGGTCTTTGTGATCCATGAACGGGTGAATTGTCGGCTCCATAAACAGGGCTACAAAATCTTCGGCGTAGACTTCACGTCCATGGACCGTTCGTGCCTCGAAGTCATGGGCATTGGTAAGCATGTGATGGACATGACCAATCTCGTGCAGAAGTATATGCGCAACGTGCTCAATAGGCACTCGACGTGCGTATACAGAAAATACGGGCACATCTAAATCATTTCGAATAGTAAGACCACCATACAACCGATGAGACGTTTGCCACAAGATACGACCATAAACCGATAGGTTACTAGTCATAAATTTTTGCTTGTCTACTTCAAGCAGAAGAGGTGCGAGCTTTTCTATAGCATCCTCAACCTGTGCTGATATGTCGCTAAACGACAGGTTGCTTACAGAAATTCCGGCCTCACCGTAGTTAATATATAGCTGAGATACGGTGGTCTTTGCGTCGTTATTATCTAGACACATCATGGCTAAGTTCCCCCAGCTTACGAACAACCAGAGACGAAATCTCTACGCCAGAAGCATGAAAATCTGCATCAATACAGGCGTTAATCGTGTCTGTGATGGCATCCAGCAGCATCATGGGAGACACAACTCGACCATCAACAAACAGGGAGATTGCACCACCCTCAGTCATCCAGGATTTAAGCTCGTGTACCTGCTTTTTAGTTAGACCATAGTTATCGCTGAACTTTAGTTCAAGCACAAAAACACGCCCACGATAAGACCCAATGATGTCGGGGGTACCCTTAACTGTGAAGCCACCACCATGGGTCTTGATAACTTTTATACCGCGTCGGCGGCATTCCTGAATGATCTTGGCTTTATAGGTTGTCTCATTCATCTAAATCATCCTTATCAGGTGTACGAACGAGGATATACCCAATAGTCAAGGCAAATAGCAACCAACCAATAGTCCAGACAACCAGACCTAGATTTGTATCCATCAAATTACCTTGCTAGAATAAGAAGCAGAACGATGCATAAGATCATCAGTACAATCAATACCAGCATGTGATACCAGTACAGGGACCGCAACTGATGAATACCCGACACAAAGGCACCAACCGCTAAGGCCAGTGCCAGAAATGATACACCTACCAACGCAATAGCGACTAAGAAGAGCGGATCGGCCATTTGATTTCTCTTACTCCTACAGGTCCTATACCATCTCGGACAAAGGCCATAAAATTGGTGCTAGTAAGCGCACCCCAAGACTTACCAATCTGTACATCAACGGTCATTGATGGATTGAATTCAGGAAAGTCTACCATATAGTCTACCATAACTGGTAGCACTTCGTCAAGTGCTGAATCCAGCACATAAAACAGGCCACTGTCATGCACAGTTAGGATAGGAATAACCCGATTGTCGGCCGGTGGGTACTTATCCACAATACGCAGTAGGGCACGCCTCATAATGATCCACCCTGTACCCTGAACCAGGGAGTTCCAAGCGCCAAAGAACCCACCGTCAAAATAGTGTCGAACCCTGCCATCTGGTAGGCGGATATACTGGAATGATTTCTTAGGCTGCCCCTTTGTACCGTCAGGGTTACGCCACTGCTGCGCCAGGGACATCATGTTGTTTAGGGCACGCTTAAAACTTGGATACAGATCATGCCAACCAGTAACGATACGACGAGCCTCATTAAGCGGTACTCCTAACATGCGGCTTGCTTTGTCGGGACCCATGCCATAGAGAAGCCCAAAGTTCGAAGTCTTACCGATGTAACGCGACACACCCAGAGCATCAGCAGTAAATTGATGTAGGTCGGTACCATCGTTAAACATCTTGGTCATGCCTAATTCTTTGGCAAAGAAACAAGCTAATCGTAATTCAAGCTGACCATAGTCTGCCTGCACCAACGTATATCCGGGCGGTGCAATAAACACGTCCTTAACGCGGTATTTCTTACCCTTACGCGGCACCTGCTGTAGATTAGGACCAGACGAGGATAGGCGTCCTGTACGTGCAACGGCAAGATTGATAGATGGATGCACCCGACCATCATACTTCGACATCCTAAGATATGGCCGGTAGAAAGTGCTAACAGCTTTTGACTCGACCTTATATTGCAAAATCAGTGATGCATTATCATTTGTGTCTGCAATAGCTTCAAGTGTATCATGCTGGGCATTAGGCAGACCGAGCCACATCGCTACCTGTTTGGGTGAGTTTGCGTTGATGGGGTACCCAGCACGTTCGTGTAGCTGGGCTTCAAGCTGGGTGACAATTACGTCAGTCTCTTCGATGTGACGTTCGATCAGATTTCGATCAACATGAAACCCGTTGTACTCCATTCGCAATGCAGCACGTATCAAAAACAGATTGTTTTCTTCGAATAGCGGACGTACACCCCACTTATCCAGGAAGGGGCTAAGGGTAATATACATCTGCCATGTTAGAATAACGTCCATCACCGCGTATTCTGCCACGAGGTTAGATGGTAGTTCTGCCATCTGCCCCTTGGGAATTCCACGCGCACGTAGCTCGCCCTTAAGGTCCTCATCGGCTTCTGCTGCTGTTGGATCGACAAATTCCCGCGCGCAGTCCTTTAGCTTGTAATTCTTACCCTTCTGTAGCCGGTTTTCATCCAGCAGATGCAGAGCAAGCATCACATCGTATACGCGAGGCAGGTTTTCCAGGACCGGAAATCCCTCCGATTGTAGGAAAAGATAGTCGAATTTACCATTCCAGGTATAGTAAACCTTAGACGGTGAGGTTAGCAAGGGCTTGAGCGGGTCCATCAGATCAAGTGGTAGATTGTTCGTGTCACCGTGGCGAAATGGCAGATAGTACCCGGCCCCTTGACCAGGAACATACAGCGCGATACCAGCGATCTTATCATCACCATGCCACTCTAAGCCGGTTGTCTCAAGGTCAACCACGACAATGCTTGCCGATTCCAGAACACTGATAACATGGTTGTATGTTGCAATGTCCTGAACTAAAACTATTTCGTATTCTACTCCTGCTAATTTTCGGATCATAGCTTCTTAACCCTATCAATAATGCGTTGTACCTGGGCAGATGATGGGGAATACGAACTGATGGCTACAATAGTAGCCATCAGCATAATCAGACCACTAGGCGAAGGTCTAGAACGCTTCGATTTCAGACTCATCAGAAGTGTCCGGGATTTCGATGGTTTCAGGGTCATAGCGCTGACCAACATTTTCGTAGGCTTTCCAGCGATACGCCTCAGCGCGATAGAATTTTTCACCATTGAACTCGTTCAGCTTGTGGCGGACCGTAATCCAGCACAGACGACCAACAACATCTTCAGGACGTGCAGCGAATGCCGAACCATGGTACAACTCAGGCGACTGCTCACGCGACAGACCAACGGCTTTCATCGCGTTCAGGAAGTTGCCGGAGAAGCGGGTATTTTTGAGGACGGCCTTACCCTCGGCGTTGACGGTACGTGATCCGATGTAGGTATACTGCCGTAACTCTTTGCCTGCGGCCTCACCGGAGAGGATTGTATACGTCCAGTTGACACCGACAGAACCCTTATCTTCGTTATAGGCCGGTTCCCAGCTTGCCACGGCAACCAGGAATTCGCCTTCGGGAACTGCTGGGCGTGGGGTCGTATCTGTATCCCAGATGTCGGCCACATCTTCGGTAGTATCAAGAACCAGATCGAGGAAAAGTTCAGGCTGTACAGCCGTATCCTCAGTCTTTTTTGCCATTGCTTTAGCCTTTCATAGCCTCAGTATAGATTGTGAACAGATCATCGAACGTATAAAAAGGCTCATCATCTTCTTTTCCTGGGATAGTCTGACCAAGATTGATGATCCCGGTAGGATTACCCTTCTGGTCTCGAACAGAAATATCCCATAGAGCCTCTACAAAAGTGCGGTTTCGCGTCTTAGCTCGAATAAGACCACCAAACGGTGAAGCCGGATGGTTAGGACCAAAGTCACGATCCGCCAAGAGAAGGTTAACGCGCCCATTTTTTGCGCGGTAAAGAAACCAGATATAGCCGAATGCTTGTTCTAGTTTCCGTTTAACGAACGGGGGGGCATCAATCGAAATCTCTGCTGTACTCACGCGTGTGGTACCTCCAACCTCTTCGATTGTTGATAGTTCTTTTGCGTGAGCCGTTGCCAGAACATGCCGACCCGTTGAATTGATTGCTCCCATGATATACTCAATGCGATTACCAAGCTGTAGGTAGTCCTGCTGAGTATTTGTTTCTAGGGTTCGAACGCCACCCTTACCGAAGCTCTGACCGACCTTAGATTCTCGGATATTCGCCATCTCAGTAGAGATAAGCTTTGTCAGTGAGTCAATTACGACGGATTTAATGTCTGAAAAAGGCTCTTGATTAGCGCGTAGGCGCTTAACCACACTGACAAATTCCTCCATACTTCTGGACTCATCCAACTCTGCGATCAGAATATCATCAGATGTTGGTAGTGATGCACGACCGCGATCAAAGTCCAACCAGAGCATTGGGGCTAGGCTTGGGTTAGTGATACCCGACCCCAGAAAGTATGTCTTTCCAATACCGGGATATGAGTACACAAGCCATGATGCCGCAGCATCAATATCTTCACGAGCACGTATACTCGAAAGAGTCCCTACTTTCATTCTGCAACCTCCTGATAATCACGCGCCTCATACTGCTCAGAAATGATGTCATCAATACTGACACCAAGAGTACGAGCTTGACAAATGATAACGTATGGACATGACATGCATGATTCTTGCTCATTGCGCGTGACACTGAGCAAGTCATCTGTAGGAGTATTCCAGATTTCCTTAGCAACATCTTGCATATCAACCCAGCGACTTGCCATTGATTGCTCAGACTCGAAGTAATCGGCCTCTGCCCAAAAGCGAATGTTTTCAAGCTTGGGGATCATTTCTTCTGCATAGTCGTCTGGGTTAAAGCCCATCTCTTTGAGAGTATTGGCGTATGTTTCCCAATCAGTGATAATCGCTTGACGAGATACCGCCTTGCCACTTTTGAGGACTTTTGGCTGTTTGGGTAGCTCGGTCCTGATAAAGAAAAGCTTGGTAGCATGAGTCTCAACTCCCAGCAGCGCCATAGCCTGCTGATACAGCGATACCTGAACGTTGAATGCAGATGACTGCATCTGGCGGTCCTCAGTCTGAATAACTTTGCGGCTTTTCCAATCAATCAAGTACACCAAGCCGTCGTTCAGATTGCGCATGACGGTATCAACCTTACCAATGAATTGACCACCATCAATGTCAATGGAAAATTCATACTCAATGATAGGTGTACCGTCAATCTCAACTACCCGCCAGTTTTCCGGGATGTTCAGGTAATCAATTGTTCGCAAGACAATCTTGAGTGTTGACTCAACAACATCAAGAAATTCTTCACTGTCCTGATAATCCAGGGCAATGCCACCATCATCAGTTAGGGTGATGTCCGGCACCGGCTCATACTTCAATGACTCATTGTACAGATGACTGCGCAGGTCCCGTGCAAAGGTTTTGTCCATTGCATAGCCATGATCATGAAGCCAGCGCAGGGAGAATTCCATACCAGAATGAATTAGTGATCCAACCGTCAGCGGACTTTTGTGGTCCTTAAGCGGACGCAGCTTGCGGTCATACGCCAATGCTCGGCGTAGGTGACACCGATGATAAGTGCTGATTTCGGAAATAGACACACGCTTCATGCTGATAGCTCCCTGCGCAAGTATTCGTAGTAGCTGGCTTCATATGTCATACTACTATGAAACGGTCGGTTTGTCAAGGCTTTAAGTTCGATCAATTCTAGCCGAGAGATAGGCGTACTGACAAACACCTCATCAGTAGTTGCCATCAACTCGATGGCAACCCCATTAGCGGCAGATATGTCCATATACGCGAGTCTCAGATCAATGATGCTATTCCCTTGCTGCATAGGTACCTCGTGAAATTTTCACAAATCGTGGATCGTTATCGAGTGTTCGACCGGCATTTTTATCAAGACCGAATTCATGGCGAATATCTGACAGACGAACACCATTCTCATACCGAGCCACGTAATCGTACACGTCATCAAAGACATCAACAGTGGGTGATGTATCGCGGTAGACCGAGTATTGTAGTGCTGGGTCCTCCTGGGTTGTATCAACCGTAAACACAAAGGCTTCTGGTTGGATGCTGGCACCATCCTTAAACCGGCGACTAATCATTAGTCTACGGCTACCCGCTGGGGGCACCTGGGATTGATCATCAGTCATCATGATCATACCCTCCATTACCGCATTCAAGAACTGCGAACCGTGTGCCATCTGGCGATCACCTGCCGATGCGCCATTACCTACTGCGTTCTTGCGCATATGATGTACAAACAGAAACGCGCATCCCGTTCGGTTACGAATAGGCTTAACAATCTCGCGAATCCGAGCCGCAGCAGTCTGGAAATAGTCATCTGTGACAGTCAACGAATAGAACGGATCAATGATGCATAGCTCTATACCATTCGCAACAATGATGCGTTCAAGCTCTTCAAATGTTTCTGGCCGGTCAAGTGATAACATTGCATCCGGGTGAAACAGAATGTTTTCGTTAGCTTTATAGTCCATTGACATCACAATACCACCGGAAGGGGTGATGCTGAAATTAGAGTAGACCGGGAACTGCTCAAGTTTTGCAGCCTCTACAATGGCGTAACGATTGAACAGGTTTGCGCCATAATCTTCTTGTTGCACCACCAAGACCTTTGATGGCTTGGATACTTTGTACTCACCAAGAAACGGCATACCACTAGCTACAGATAGTGCTAGGTCAATTGTAAGCCATGTCTTAAAATGCTCAGGCGGTGCTGCCAGCATCATAATACCCGCTGACTGTATCCATCCCTCTACCAACCACTCAATCTTATACCCATCATACAGGCTCTTAAGATCGAGATATGAAAGCACCTGAAACCCAGACGGTGCTGAACTGTCAGGCGGTGTAGCGTTGATAGGCGTAGGCTTTTCGTATGGCTTAGCATAGCGCTCAGCTACACGCATTACCGTTGTGCGAACAACCTCCGCTGGCTGTGGCGTAGGGTCTTTTGAATTATAGTCCAGCATCATGTCAAGCACCTGATCGACTGACATAACATTATTGCCAATCAGGTACATCGAGCCGTAGAAAATTGTATCGTTGTGCTGCCCCGGTCTGAAGTACCCATGGTCATAGACGAATTTAAGCATCTCTTCAATCTCAGGACCAGAATACTTACCCGTAGATACGCCATTGCCAAAGTCTTGACGGTTCAATGCTTCGGGTAAAGTAGGAATAGTTCCATCGCGTACTAGTGTATAAGCACCGCCGTGCCCGTTACGGGTAGACACGACCGAGCTAGGCGGCAGTAACACATAATGCCTACCAGCGAAAAGCTCAACACCATCCTCAACCACAGAAATGGCTGGACCAACATAATCATCTGGGTAATCAAAATACAGATGAGCACCACCAGATGGGGTCTTTACAACATAAGACGCACCATCACCTGTGACATATTTTTGTACCAGACCTAGATCATCAACATCGACAACAATCAGGTTACTGGTCTTGCCGGTAACAACGGCGATGTTGTCTACGTCTGGATGACTAAACCACTGCTCACGCTCGGCTTCAGTCATTTTACGCGTAAAGAATGTCTCTAACGGAAACCCTTGGGGAGGTATCTTAGAGTTTTTGGCAATGGGGATTACATTCCAACCACGCGCAAGATAGGTATCAATTACCTGTTTATCCATTGCGGACCTCCAAAAAGCAAGACGCATATGACAACACGATATAGCGATATGTCTCATCAAATCGTGTCAATATAGAGTATATACGCTTGCGTCTAGTTTTGTCAAACAGGTCTTGCGCAAAGTCTTCGGAATGACAGAATTCTTTCACAAGTCCTGCATCGCGAACAATCTTAGCAATCTCCCACGCTGCCGTCTGGTAGCGTATCTCGTCTATGAAGAGCATCAGTTACAATTTTTCTCCCCACAATGGTGGCTACGTAGATATTCTTGGACCCCAAAGTTTCCGCGCACTGCAATAAACCTAGCTCGACTAGGCTATCAAGATCACTTGATGGGGTAGTCATTACTCTACCAGACCCGACAACCACCCCCAGCATAAATGACTGATCATCAGTTAAGTCCATTAGTCTAACCCTTCCGCGCCAAGCACCTGTTTAGCGAACTCTTGCATATCGTGTACTGCAAACGTCGTCACCTGAACCTGCTCACCACCGGAAGTAACAACAATCAGCTTGTACTGATTGAAATCTGATCCCGAAGCAATCCTACGCAAAGCACTGGCGAGACGACCAGATAGATTAACGTAATACATCATAGCTTCATCATCGGTCTTGAATTCGGGCATGATAACTCCTATTATAACTCATACCAAGCGGTGTATGAAAACTCAATGCCTTTGTGAAACATTACAAAGGTTGTTTGACTACCCATGATACGATAAACAGCGCTAGGTTTAGGTAGTAGACCTGCATCAACATAGACACCTAATCCTGAAAGCTTCTTAAGCGGGACCGAGAATAGTAGTACACCGCCTAGAATAAGCATAGCCATTCCAGCTACTAGCTCACGTCCAGGGTGTCGGGTATGGCTGTTATCAACAAAAATCAGACTATACTCACGACCAGGAATAGGGTATTTTGGAGTAGGAATCCTATCTACACCCATTCGATCGGTGTTGAATATACGGATAGATTGTGCTAGGCTCTGTGTAGGTGTCATAACTGCTGCATTATGCAGTTTTTGCGGGAAAACCTCTCTAAGAACCTTAGCCCATTCATATTCTCTGGTCATTTGATTCTCCTGATCTTTCCATCTGGTGCAAGGTAATGCGTATAAGTAGTCTTAGCAGCATTCTTGCGGATAACCATACCTATCGCACCCTCAACATCACGTACTGACAGACCATGAGCAAACGCCACGCCCAAGGCTGTGTAGATAGCATCGGCTACCTCTTCAGCTAGGGACATACGAAAATCCTGATGCTCATCCTCGTCTAAAGCATCTTCTGCCCATCCCAGATCAATAGACGCCTCTAGAACTTCTTGAGCTTCTTCGTTGAAAACCCTGCGCTGTACTAGAGGGCTAGGCATTGTATTGAACCGCGCATAGAACGATTCAATTGATCCCCAAAGGTCTTTAATCATTACTGTTTGCCTTCCAGATAAGTATTGTCATAGTGATGAACACAAACGCCGTTGCAATCAGGTACCCCACAAACACCAGAGGATTGTCCTGAATAATCTGAGTGGCCTTAGCTATCAGTGCGGGCTTTTGTGGGATTTCGGTCCATATCCCGATCAGAATCATAGCCGTTCCTGCCATGATAGAGGTAGCAGCAAGCCATGCGGTTAACGCGATTTTCCATGCGACATCAATCATCAGTTTACTCCTACATTACTGGCATAAAGGTCTGTGCGACGCGTAAAACTTCTTCTTCGGTAAATCCCTCATAAAAACGACGGCGTGCCCAAAGTCCTTTAGGTGTCAGGACTGCATTGTACTCTTTGTTGTACCGGACCTCTTCGGCAAACCCATAATGCATAAGGATGTACAATTCTTCTCGTGTTAGCTGAGAGTAATACTCATCAGATGCATAAAAGTAGTATGTAAATCCCTGCACTATTTCTTTTATCATGATACCCTTTCCTTAAACGAATGCCCCTATACGGGAGAGAACGCATAGGGGCTGGACACAGGAGGGAAACAATGGAGAGGCTTCAGGAGAAGCCACATACTCATACTAGCACACCTGCTAGAGATTGTCAAGCCCTTTGTACAAATTTCTCTTTGTACACAAAAATCTCGCCGGTCTCTGAGCTATCGAGTATTTCAATAAGCGCAGAAAACGGATTATCTAGAACACCCCCACGATTAACAAAATGATCAAAAGCAAGCTCCATTGCAGTCAGATCATCAATCTGGTGTGCCGTAATATGCACAACATCTGGTTTCCCATCATAGTGGTCAAAGTGCTCAGACAACAAGGACCACACCGGGGTATGCACATCAAGTGCCGGATTATCACTATCCGGCCAGTTAGTAACGCGTAGCGTGTATTGTGTTTCGTAGCTCATGTAATGCCTTTCTACTGTACCTTCATGATACATCAGATTTAGTGATTGTCAACCATACACCTCGTGCTCAAGAAGCACATACCAATCAATAGCGTTACGACGGATACCTCTGCGTTCGATCCCCATAACCCAAACATCATCTCTGCCTTCATACAGAGGTTCGCACTTAACAATGCTAAGATTATTTTTCCAATATACTTTGGTACCCTCGATACACTTATCCAGGGTATGAGCTAATGTAACTAATTGCCCAATATCACTACGTTTTGTGATAGGCGCATCACCATTAAATTTCTCTAGCGCAACCCACATAACTCACGACCTTTCAGTGTAAGATGATACTCATTGTATAGGTAATCAGTGGTCTTGTCAATCTCAACCACACACCCCTGCTGGATCAGGCTTTCCAGTGCTTTAACAGATGCCTTACCCCATAGCTGAGCAGCATAAAAAGTAACGGGACCAACCGAAAGAATAGTAAGGACTGTTCGTTCATTATGAGACATAGTTACCTCCTATATAGAGACGCCTTGCACCCCCTGCCCGACGCCTTGCACCCCGATCAGCGCTGGATTTACAGCGCTATAAATGCTATATCAAATCCACTAATGTCACGATTCTTGTCTGTGTAGCCATTAATGATGACATAGCCACCATTTGGTATTATCTGACTAACCATACGACACCTAAAGGCGTAGCGTTCCCTATTGTTGCTGTATGGCTGATCATAACCAACGTAAGATAACTTAAGATGATTAACATGCTCAGGCTTGACAATGATAGGGTTATAAGCACCTATATCATAGGTCTGATTAAAGATAACCATCTTAACCATCTTACCCGTTTCTTCCTCGCGATCCTCGACCGCAACCCAGGACCCATCGTGTATATAGTATTTATATGTTTCTATCATAGCACCGGCCTTTTATCCATATATAGCGCCCTCACACATATTCCAGGGACGCCAAAAAACTAGCTCCACGACCAACCGAAAATATTTTTAGGCTGACCTAAAACCATACTTAGGTGCTCCTAAACATGATTTTAGACCAGTCTAATTTTAATCTCCCACTCATGAAACACTCATCTGACACTCATAATTTAACCTCGATTAACTTAACCATGCGCAGTGATTAAATTAACCCAGGTTAAATCATGAATTAAGTAATGTTAAGTGCTTAAGTTAACCATGGTTAAGAATTAATTTTTGCCTTAAGTGAAACTCATAGTTTAATCGAGGTTAAGTTAACGACGAAAAATTTTTAAGTAAACATAAGTTAGACCTAGTTTTAGACTAGGCTAAAACTATACTTTGGGTAACAGTTAATTGAGCTAACTCATTGTAACGTGTCAATACCCGCAGCATATCCGCGTAATTGAGCATTAATGCTACTGCTGACTGTTCGTCAATCATGTCAACATCTATACAGATGCGATAATCTGGCGGGTAGCCGATTGTACTGTATACGGGTATTGCGTATGCGCGTACATTGTCGCCCAACAGACGCATACTCAAAAGTGTACTGTTGATAATGGTATCTAAACCTGTAATGGGCTTTCCCGTTTCACGCTGGAATTCTGGCAAGTCATCACCCATTGTGCCATACGTGCTATGCACAACAAATGAAATACTGCTGATTGTGCGTGTGTTCGTGGGTTGATTAGCGTTACGCTTTGCCATTAGATTTCTCTCTTTGTTTCTCGTGTCCGTATACGTTAGGTATAAGGTACACTACATTTTGAAGTCTGTCAAGCTTTTGCTTAATTATGAGAATTAGATGAGAGACATGCAAAATAGCTTGTGTCGGATGAAAATCCATTGTACCATGTGAGCATAGTCAAAAACGAAAGTGAGGCACCATGAACACGGCAAAAACTACCCTAATCGCGGAATTCAAAACACATAGCGCGAATGTCCGCATTACATCCCTTTTAGGTCACTATACCGCGCGCATTACAGACGATGCAACCCATCGTCAGTTTAGCGCCATTGCTAACGATAGCGAAACGGCATATAGCCGCGCACATGAAAAATACGCGCAAGCCTTGCCACATAGGGCATAGTATAAGGATAGGACATATGGAAAATTTTACAGCAGTGCTCACACTAACAAAAGGCGAAACGCTTGAAAAAATTGTCTACATCTCACAGTGGGACACAGGCGACAATTACGCGTTCAAGATTGCGCATACTGTTGGACAATGGATTGTAGAATGCAAGCCAATCAACACAACACAATTGGCGCTATTATCCGCCATGCGTATGTCGGCAGAATTTACGGTAGGCGTTGACACGCTTAAAAATTTGTGTGATGAGCGGAGAATGACAAATAATGTCACCATGCACACATTACGCGTTATACTGTTCACACGCGAAAATCTAACGATTGCGTGTGAGTACAACTATCTTGAGAAGGGTTAGCAATGAGAATTCCAGAATTCTATATGAAATTGCAAGATATGGCGGACGAAACGAAATCAGACGCGGCACATATCTACACAGCACAGCGTAGCATGTTAATGGTAATGCCGAATTACCGCGACGTTGAAACATGTCTAGAACATTTTACCTATGCCGAATTAATCGCAATTGCGCGGGTACTGTCGGCAGAGCAAGGCGAACAATTCCGCCAGCGGTTTCTGGATGTGCTAGATGATAGCGACGATAGCCGCTATGAGACGCTTATTCAAGATACCAAAGACTTCATTAAGGAGAAAATCAATGAATAAGGTATCAATCTATGTCCCCACTACAATCTACGATAAGCCTGCTGACATGTTAGCCGCGCAGGTAGCGGTATGGGTCGCGCGTAGATTGTCTAGTCTCTATGGTGGGGCTACAAAAACGCCCGGAATAGGGTACTATGTAGCGGACAATGGCTCATTGATTATTGAGCCAGTACACATCGTGTCATCACTATATGACGTAGATAACCCTTGCGCGGTTAACCGCATTGCGCGGGTAATCAAACGGGTAATGTCGCAAGA